>NODE-199-length-21237-cov-5.38849_pt1 | contig 21237 bp, 21 predicted proteins | sample MGYA00139097_ERZ477577 | MGnify/ENA metagenome assembly ERZ477577
AACTATTAAGAGCGCGAACTGATTTACCATTGGGTGTAGGTTTTGGTATAAGAGATGGGAAGTCAGCAGCAGCTGTATCAGAAGTAGCAGATGCAGTGGTGGTCGGTAGCACGTTAGTACGCTGTATTGAAGACCATGCTCATAAACCTGAAGAGTTACCTGCTACATTAGCTGGTTTACTAACTGAGATGCGTTATGCGATTAATGCTCGCGACATGGCAAAATAATTAAAAATAGGTGAAATGATGAGCTGGTTTGAGAAAATACTCCCATCGAAAATTCGAACTACAGTACGTAATCGTTCAGTACCAGAAGGTGTTTGGTGTAAATGCCCTGCCTGTGACAGTGTTTTATACCGTGCTGAATTAGAACGCAATTTACATGTTTGTCCCAAATGTGACCATCATCAACGTATCAATGCTAGAACTCGTCTTGAGAGTTTTTTAGATGAGAACGAACGTCAAGAAATAGCAGAAAATGTTAAGCCTGTTGATACCTTGAAATTCAAAGATAGCAAGAAATATAAAGACCGTATTGTTCAGGCTCAGAAACAGACGGGTGAGAACGATGCTCTATTAGCGATGGAAGGCTCAATTAATCAAATCCCAGTCGTTGCTGTGTCATTCGATTTTAGTTTTATGGGCGGTTCAATGGGCTCTGTTGTGGGGGAGAAGTTTGTACGGGCAGCTCAAGTCGCATTGGAAAAAAATATACCGTTAATTTGCTTTTCAGCAAGTGGCGGCGCGAGAATGCAAGAAGGTTTGTTCTCATTAATGCAAATGGCTAAAACCAGTGCTATTTTGGGTCAGCTTAGCAAAAAGGGCGTGCCATTCATTTCTGTGCTGACTGATCCAACAATGGGCGGTGTTTCTGCTAGTTTAGCGATGTTGGGTGATGTTAATGTCGCTGAGCCGAAGGCGCTTATTGGCTTTGCTGGTCCTCGAGTGATTGAGCAAACGGTGCGTGAAACCTTACCTGAAGGTTTTCAGCGTAGTGAGTTTTTAGTTGAGCATGGTGCTGTTGATATGATTATTGACCGTCGTGAAATGCGTGACCGTTTATCGAATATACTCGCAATTCTTCAAAAGCGCTCAGTAGCTTAATTACATAGATAACTTCATATAGTGCGTTTTGAAACTCTACCTGAGTGGTTAAATTGGCAAGAAACACTTCATTTTACTGAAGTCGATCCCGGCCTTGAGAGAATCGGTCAGGTTTGGAAAAAACTGGATGGTAAATCTAAACTACCTTTCACTGTTGTTACCGTAGCGGGAACTAATGGTAAAGGTTCGTCCGTTGCTATGCTTGAATCAATTCTACGACAAGCAGGCTATAAGACAGGGACCTATACTTCTCCACATATATTGCGTTACAACGAACGCATTTGTGTGAATGCTGTTCCAGTTGAAGATCAACTTCTTTGTAATACATTTGAGACCATTGATGCTGCTCGTGAACAGTTGTCACTGACTTATTTCGAGTTTGCTACTCTTGCTGCTGTTTGTATCTTTCAGAAACAGGAAATAGATGTAGCAATTCTGGAAGTGGGAATGGGCGGGCGATTAGACGCTGTTAATTTATTTGATACCGATGTTGCTCTCATCACACCAATCAGCTTAGACCATACCAATTGGTTAGGTGATACCAGAGAAAAAATTGGCTTTGAAAAAGCAGGGATTATTACTAAAGGTAATCCAGTAGTCTGTTCGGAGGTTCCTCCTGAATCCTTGGTTCAACATGCGAAAAATATGAATGCTGAACTCTATCAGTCTGACCAAGATTTTTTCATACATAAACAAGAAAATAAATGGGACTGGACTAATGGTGCTGTTTCACTGAAAAAGCTTCCTTATCCTGCACTAGAAGGTAACTATCAGGTTCAAAATGCAGCGGCAGTATTACAAGTTATATCGCTGCTTAAAGGCAATAACTTTGATGTGCCTGAGCATGCGATTAAAGAAGGTTTGAGAACTGTAAAGCTTACTGGTCGTTTTCAACGAATTGCTGGCGATGTAGAAGTTATTTTAGACGTAACGCATAACCAGCAAGGGGCAAAAAATTTAGCTCAATTATTGACTGAATTACCTGCAACAGGAAAAACATTTGCAGTACTGGGAATGCTTAAAGATAAAGATGCCCATAGTATTGGCGATACTCTGTATCAACTAATTGATAAATGGTTTGTTTCTACACTTGATGGTGAACGTGGTATGTCATCTGAACGTTTAGCATCACAGTTACAAGAAGCAGTAAATGAAGAACTAATTGAGAGGTTTCCTGACGTGGGTTCAGCTTATAAAAAAGCTATGATAGACGCGAAAAATGGTGACCGTATATTAGTATTTGGTTCTTTTCATACTGTAGAAGCAGTATTAAGAATTAAAAATGGAGAAAGTCATGAATAAATCAACACCTGTGATGTCTATTATTGGCGCTATTATCGTTATTTTAATAGCAATGAATTCTTACATAACGGTGAAAGCTGGCCATAATAAAGTTGCTACTTTGTTTGGTAACGTAAAACCTGAACCTTATGGAGAAGGTTTTCATATTATTAATCCACTATTAGCATTTAATGTTTTCGACTTAAGACAGTTAACTTATACATGGGAAAAAGTACAAGTGCCATCGCAAGATAAACTGAAAACATCCATGGATATTTCGGTTACATTTCGTCTCGACGGATCGCGTACCCCCCGAATATATCAAGAAACAGGGGCATTAGATGATGTGGTTGTGAAACATATAACGCCTAAAGTACGATCTTTATTGCGTGAGGCAGGTAAAACAGTGGCTCAATCACAAGATTTTTACCTTGACGCCATTCAGCAACAATTACAGATTTATATGGAAGATGGATTACGTGATTACTTAGAGCCTAAAGGCGTTATTGTTGAAGCTGTTCTTTTCCGCGATATTACACTCCCACAAGTAGTCACCAGTGCCGTTATCCAGACAAAAGAGCGTCAAGAACAATTGGAACGAGAGAAAGCACAGCTTAAGATTGTTGAGCAGCAAGCTCAGCAACAAGTAAAACAAGCAGAAGCAAGAGAGCAAGCTGCAATTTCAGATGCCAATGCTAAACGTACTCAAGCTGATGCAGAAGCTTACCGAATCTTAAAAGAAGCCGAAGCTCAGGCAAATGCTAATGAAGTGTTGGCAAGCTCTATAACTGCTGAGTTAATCAAATATAATAGCGTGCAAAGATGGAATGGTAGCTATCCACAAACATTGTTTTCTGGTGATGCAGGCGGAGTGATATTGTCACTACCCGAAATGAAATAACTAGAAAAATACTAATAATTATTGAGATACAATATGTCTGAACAAGTTCATCAAGTTGCCATTATAGGTGGTGGCGTTTGCGGAAGTGCTTTGCTTTATATACTCGCTGAATTTAGTGATATCAATGATGTCATACTGCTTGAAAAATACGATGCAGTAGCAAAAGTAAACTCACATGGTCGAAATAATAGCCAAACACTTCACTGTGGTGATATTGAAACTAATTATAGCCTTGAGAAAGCAAGCAAAGTTAAGTCGGCCGCTGAGATGGTTGTTAATTACACAGAATCACTTGAAAACCGTGATGAGGTTATTTTCAAGTTTCCTAAGATGGTCATTGGTGTTGGTGAAAAAGAGTGTCAGCAATTAAGAGATCGTTTTGAGTTATTCCGTGAACGATTCACAAGCATGCAATTGCTGGAAAAGGAACAATTAGCTGAGATTGAACCTCGTGTTGTTATGGTTAATGATGAACCTCGTTCTGAGCCATGTATTGGTCTTGCTGTTTTAGATGAATATAGTGCGGTTGATTTCAATAAACTAGCCGAATCCTTCATCAAGCAAGCTGAAAATTCTGATACAGAATCATTACAAGTCAGTTTTAATAGTCATGTCGATGAAATTATCCATAAAGATGGTATTTTTCACATACAAACTCAAGACAGAGTTATTAAGTCTAAAACGGTTGTTGTTTCTGCTGGCGGGCATAGTCTATTGTTAGCTCAACAAATGGGACATGGCTTAGAGTTCTCGTGTTTACCTGTTGCTGGTAGCTTCTATTTCACGCCTAAGGTTCTAAATGGTAAAGTCTATACTGTTCAGAATGATAAGCTTCCATTTGCTGCTGTACACGGCGATCCAGATGTCTTAGTTGATGATAAGACACGTTTTGGTCCTACAGCCTTGTTATTACCTTTACTCGAACGTTATAACATCAGTACTTTCTTTGAGTTTTTACGTGTGTTACGTATAGATATCAGTGTACTGAAAGTATTTTGGGATTTATTTAAAGTTAGCGATATTCGTAACTATATTTTTAAAAACTTTTTGTTTGAAGTTCCATATTTGCGTCGTCGCTTATTTCTAAAAGAGGCTAGAAAGATTGTACCTTCATTACAATTAGAAGACATTGAATTTGCGAAAGGCTTTGGTGGCGTTAGGCCCCAGTTGATCGATAAAAAAGCATCACAATTAATGCTTGGTGAAGCAAAAATAAACCCCGGAAATGGCATTATCTTTAATATGACGCCATCACCTGGTGCAAGTAGTTGTCTTGTGAATGCTGAAACAGATATGAGGTTAATCTGTGAGCATCTAGGTGCACGTATTGATGAAGAAAAGTTACAGCAGGTTTTACATAAATAACCTGCTGCATTTTTTCTTTACTAAAACTATATTCACGATGCATGTTTAGCTAAGTTTGGTTTTATTAGTCACTATAATTACAGAGGCAATTACAATGTCGCTTAATGCAATCGAAATCCACACTTATAACAGTTGCAATGGGCAAGTAATTGGCCTCTCAAATAACTTTTAGTGATGAAATAGTGGCTGAAGTAAGTGAAACAAAATATTCTCGTAAATAGTGCTAATAAAAATAACGAGTCATTCATACGATGAAGTCATCACCATATATCACTAAAGCTGGCATGAAACGTTTAAATGATGAATTGACAGCTATTTGGAACAGAAGAAGGGATGTGGTTAAAGCGCTTTCTGCAGCGGCTGCAGAGGGCGATCGTTCAGAAAATGCTGAATATATTTATCGAAAGAAAGAGCTTAGAGGCTTAGACCGACGTATTCGTTACTTGCAAAAAAGAATGCCTGATCTTCGGGTGATTGAAGAAAAGCCAGATGATGACTTCAAAATATTCTTCGCTGCATGGGTGGCGCTAGAAACCGAGCAAGGAGAAGAAGTCTGCTACCGTATAGTTGGCCCTGATGAAATTGATCATGCACCAGAAAATATTAGCTTAGATTCACCTCTAGCAAAGGCTTTATTAGGTAAGCAAGTTGATGATGAAGCAACGATTCGTTTACAGGGTGTTAATAAAACTCACTATATTTTAGCGATTAGTTATGAAGCTAAACCTGATTAATTTACCTGTTTTAGCGCTTACAAATTTAGAGTAACCACCGTACTTGAACAGCTAAAATATCTACTTCGCCATCATAACTACCGCTGATATTGTAGCCACTAGAGTCTGTGTCATTAATAGTCGTATTGCTTACAAATAGATGTGAGTAACCTGCATCAATAACGATATTCTCTGAGTATTGGTAACTTGCACCAACTGCTAGCCATGTCCGATCATTCCCTGGTATACGAGGTGTTCTGAACTCATCGGAAATAGGGGTTTCATCGTAGGCAATACCTGTACGAAACTTCCATTTATCACTATGTTGATAGGTTAGTCCCAAGCCATATCGCATTGAATTTGACCAGTTTTCAGGCTTGGAGCTGCTCGGGAATGTTCCGTCACCAGCAATCGTTAAGTCCTTAAAGCGACTCCATCGTGTCCAGCTTGCATCTGCTAATAAAGCCCATTTTTTATTTATTTGGTGATGCACTGCAAGCGATAGTGATTCTGGCAAGCTGATTTTTCCAAGGATATTACCGCTTGCAATTGTGTTTCCAGTAGCTTGTTGGGTGATCTTACCCGCACCCTTTAAAGTATGAGATATTTTAGAGCGATACGCTAACCCTAAGCGAGTAGTTTGAGATACTTGATATGTTAAGCCGAGATTATAGCCCCAGCTCCAATCATCAGCCTCAACGTTGATTTTACCATCAGATGTCTGAGAGAAGTTTGCACCACCCATCGCCCCCAAATCTGCCATTGAAGTTAGTTCAACCTCTGCCTTCTGTACATTAAGTCCAAAACCTAATGATAATTTTTCCGTGGTTTTGAAAGCAAGCGTAGGGTTGATATTAATTGTTTTTAAGTCAGATTTGACGGCATGATATCTACCTTTCCAGTTCTCATCGTACTCAGTCACCAGACCAAAGGGAGCGTTGATGCCTAAACCGAAAACAGTCGTCTGGTTAATTGAACGTGAGTAATAAAAATTAGGAACGATAGCACTTGGTCCTGCATCACCGCCATTACCGCCCGTCAGGCTAGAGCCAAAAGGTGTGGAACCTTCACCGGAAAATTCGGCTTGAGGGGCAATATAGTTTAGAGCAACATCGATTTCTGAGCGATCTAAATTAGTGAGGCCTGCGGGGTTAAAAAAGATGCTACTTGCATCTTCTGCAGCCGCCGCACTTCCTGCGAAGGCAGCGCCTAAACCTGTAACACTTTGTTCAATTATGGCAAAGCCTGATGCATGAGTCATTGAGCTTAAAGTGGCTGTTACTAAGAAACTGACTACTTTTATTTTGTTTTGATGAGTCATGAAAATGCAAATGCCTTATATGATTTTATGCCAAGCAGGGGACGTTAGCTGAAATTTAAGTTGCGTGCAAGTTATAAAAAACTTACGAACGCTTAAACAATAAGTCCCATACACCATGCCCAAGTCGATGTCCTCGCTGCTCGAATTTGGTAAGAGGGCGATAGTCTGGCCTTTCAATATAACCACTGTCGTCACCACAATTTATAAAGTCGCTATTATTGGATAAGTCTTCCAACATTTGTTCAGCATAATGCTGCCAATCAGTCGCCATATGGAGGTGACCGCCAGATTTTATTTTTTGAGAAAGAAGTTCAACAAAGCTTGGTTGAATGATTCGTCGCTTATGGTGACGTTTTTTATGCCATGGATCAGGAAAATAAAGCTGTAAACGATCTAATGCGTTATCTGTAATGCGATCTTGTAATAAGACAACCGCATCAGTGCAAGCAACACGGAGGTTTGTTAGGCCTTGTTCATCAATGGCTTTGAGAAGCTGTCCAACGCCTGGTCGATGTACTTCAATACCAACAAAATCCTGGTCTGGTTGTGCAGAGGCCATTTGTGCTAATGAGGCACCGTTTCCAAAACCAATTTCTAATACTTTAGGTGCATCACGACCAAATAATTCGTTTAGGTCGATTATGGAGTCGCCCTCATCAATAGCAAAGTCTGACCAAAGGGTATCAATGGCTTTTTGTTGTCCTGGGGTCAAGCGGCCTTCTCGACGTACAAAGCTACGAACGGTTCGTAGAGGTTTGGTTACACTCATAATTTAAATTGTTGCCTTAATTTAATAATCTTGCTTAGATGGAACTTTTACATACAAGTTAAGATCATACCTTAAAAAGAGGAGTTTTGAGATGTCATCATGCTGTGGGACACCAGAACCAGAAAAAAAACCAAGCTGTTGTGATACCAAACCTGTAAAAATACAGTCGACCTGTTGTAGTGAAGAAGTGGAAGTTGAAGCGTCGGGGGGCTGTTGTGGCACAGTCACCTCAAAGAGATCTAAGCCAGATTATTTACTTTGGACAACATTAGTTTTAGTTGTTATTGGTTATTCAGCAGATCTGATAGCACATGACTTTATAAGTGGCTACGCATCATTTTCTGCTATGGCTGAAGCAATACGCCACTTCATGGATACTATGTGGATTGGTCTTGCTATTGGTATATTCTTTGTTGGGGTGTTGGGCCGGGTTCCTCGTGAATTTGTGACATCTTTATTAGGACGAGGTGACTCTTTCGTTGGCATTTTAAGAGCGACGTTAGCGGGCGTGCTTCTCGATTTATGTAGTCACGGCATCCTGTTAGTGGCCATGCGACTTTATCAAAGAGGAGCAAGTCTGGGTCAGGTGATGGCATTTCTAATCGCTAGCCCTTGGAATTCTTTATCCCTCACCATCATATTAATTACTCTGATTGGTTGGAAGTGGACATTACTATTTATAGCCTGTTCTATGGTAATTGGTATCGTAAGTGGATTGATATTCAACCTGTTAGAGAAAAGAGGCAGTTTACCTCCTAATCCTAATTCAATCGAAGTAGTAGACTTTGAACCGTGGAAAGAGGCTAAATCACGCTTAAAAGCAACGCAATTTTCATTACAATGGTTAACAGGCATGATTTGGGAAGGTATCAGTGACTCTAAGATGATTGTTCGTTGGTTATTATTAGGTGTAATACTAGCTGCTGTAATCCGTACATTTGTACCGATTGATAGTTTTCAAACTTATTTTGGCGCAACATTAGCAGGGTTAGGTATGACACTTGTGGTGGCAACAATTTTGGAGATCTGTTCAGAAGGTTCCACACCTATTGCAGCTGACTTGGTAACAAGAGCACATGCACCTGGTAATGGCTTTGCTTTTTTAATGACAGGTGTGTCGACTGATTACACTGAGATCATGTCATTACGTGAAACAACCAAGTCCTGGAAAGTAGCATTATTTCTACCATTAATAACCTTACCGCAAGTAATTTTATTATCATTGATTATGAATTTAGCCAGTGTTTGATGAAACTCATTCGTGCGAAATTTGGCATTTCGCGGTAGAATGTACGGCTAATTAATTATTTCACCAATTTAAAACATAAGATATCCCGATGATTTACAGGGGTATTTATACTCAAAGAAGGTAACTATGGTTCATCCTGTATTAGAAGCTGTAACGAACGATATTATTGAACGTAGCCGTGAGACTCGTGCAACATATTTAGCACGTATTGATGCTGCGGTAGAACAAGGCCCCCATAGAGCAAAACTAGCATGTGGTAATTTAGTGCATGGTTTTGCTGCTTGTGCCGCTTCTGAAAAAGCTGACTTATCAGCTTCTGTGAAAGCTAATATTGGTATTATCTCTGCTTATAACGATATGTTATCTGCACACCAACCATATAAAGATTACCCAGATATTATTAAAAATGCGGCAACGGCTGCAGGTGGTGTTGCTCAGTTTGCAGGTGGTGTTCCAGCTATGTGTGATGGCGTTACACAAGGGCAGGCAGGTATGGAGTTGTCTCTGTTCAGCCGTGATGTTATAGCAATGTCTGCTGCAATTGGCTTAAGCCACAATATGTTCGATGGTGCCTTATTTCTGGGTATCTGCGATAAAATTGTACCAGGCTTATTAATATCAGCATTAAGCTTTGGTCATTTGCCAGCAGTATTCGTACCTGGTGGTCCAATGCCAAGTGGCTTACCAAACAAAGAAAAAGTGCGTATTCGTCAGTTATATGCTGAAGGTAAAGTTGGTCGTGATGCATTGTTAAAGGCTGAATCTGATTCTTATCACAGTGCAGGCACATGTACATTCTACGGCACTGCAAACAGTAACCAAATGATGGTTGAGATGATGGGATTACACCTTCCTGGTAGCTCATTTATTAATCCTGGAACACCATTACGTCAAGCATTAACTGAAAGCGCAACAGAGCAAGTATTAAAATACACTGCAATGGGTGATGACTTCCGTCCAGTTGGTCACATGATTGATGAGAAAGCAATTGTTAACGCAATGGTCGGCCTAATGGCAACGGGTGGTTCTACTAATCACACAATGCATTTAGTTGCGATTGCACGAGCTGCAGGTATTTCTATCAACTGGGATGACTTCGATAAAATCACTAAAATCATTCCATTACTTACGCGTATCTATCCTAATGGTGAAGCTGATATTAATCACTTCCAAGCTGCAGGTGGTATGGGGGTTCTTATTGGTGAGCTACTCGAAAAAGGCTTGATGCATGAAGATATCATGACGGTTGCTCCTACTCGTGGCATGAGCGGTTACACGCAAGAGCCAAAATTAAGAGAAGGTAAGCTTATTTGGGAAGAAGGTGCAGGTAAATCATTGGATGAAAAAGTGATTGGTACTGTTGATGCACCATTCTCAGCAACCGGTGGTCTACACCTTATTCATGGCAATCTAGGTCGAGGTATGTCGAAGATCTCTGCTGTTGCTGAAGAACACCAAATTGTTGAAGCACCTGCCATGGTCTTTGACGATCAGGATGATGTCGTAGATGCATTCAAACGTGGTGAAATGGAAAAAGATTTAGTCGTCGTATTACGTTTCCAAGGCCCGAAAGCTAATGGTATGCCAGAGTTACATAAATTGACGCCTCTACTTGGTTCATTACAAGACAAGGGCTTCCATGTGGCGATTGTAACTGATGGTCGTATGTCTGGAGCATCAGGTAAAGTACCTTCTGCTATTCATATGTGCCCTGAATGTGAAGAGGGTGGTCCATTAACTCGTGTTCGTACTGGCGATATAATTCACCTAAACACGCAAACAGGTGATTTGAATATCCAAATTGATAATGACGAGTTTGAAAACCGTACATCATGCATAAAAGGTAGTACTGAGCATCACTATGGTATGGGTAGAGAGTTATTTGATAGCTTCCGTCGAGGCGTTTCTTCTGCTGAAACAGGTGCGATCAATATGTTTAATAATGAGCTTGATTAAACCGTAAAATAACGCCCCTATTACACACTAAATATTAGACTTTGGAAATAATAATAAATGAGCAAAACAATTAAAGAAATCATGACTTCATCACCGATTGTCCCAGTAATGGTAATCAATAATGTTGAACATGCGGTGCCATTAGCAAAAGCATTAGTTAAAGGTGGTATTACAGTACTTGAAATTACATTACGTACTGAAGCAGCATTAGAGTCTATTACTCGCATTAAAGCTGAAGTACCAGAAGCTATTGTTGGTGCAGGTACGATCATCAATATTGATACTTTGAATAAAGCAATCGCAGCAGGCGCAGAATTTATCGTTAGCCCTGGTACTACAGATGCAATGATTGATGCAGCTATCGCAACAGGTGTTCCTTTATTACCTGGCGTTGCTAACCCAAGTGATGCAATGCGTTTATTAGAAAAAGGCATTACTGAAATGAAATTCTTCCCTGCTGAAGCAGCAGGTGGTATTCCAATGCTTAAATCAATTGGTGCTCCGATCCCACAAATTACATTCTGCCCAACTGGCGGTATTAATCAAAAAAATGTGAAAGCATATTATGACTTACCTAATGTTGCGACAGTTGGTGGTTCATGGATGTGTGCTGCAGACTTGGTTGATTCTGAAAACTGGGATGAAATCACTCGTTTATCTGCTGAAGCGGTTCAATTAGCAACTGCCTAATAGCAAAAAATAAGTTATAAAAAAGGCTAAAGAGTTACTTCTTTAGCCTTTTTTTTGCCAGTAAACTTTTCAAACTAAACATCTATTCTAGTTATTTCGTTTTAATACTCCACGCGATATCCAATCGTAAATCAGGGATTTAGCACCTTCGTCAACCACTTTTGGATCTGGGTGTTGAAGTTCTTGTGAAATTTGTGATGAGGCTGATTGAACTGTCAAACCTTGATTGAGTAGGTCTATTAGGCGAGCACTCACAGGATTAAGCTCTAAGAATGTGACACCATAAGCCATATTACGGTACACCAGCAAGAATATGGGGTGATCACTTATTTCATCAGGTTGGAAATCAGGGCCTATTTGATGGACGGGATAGTGATAGGATAGTGACCAAGCCGTACTCATTGTTGATAATTGCAGTTGCATCAAATCTTCATTTTCGAGTAACTGTAATGGTTGAGTATCATCCTCTAAGACACTTAATGCAAGTTCAACCCATTCATAATGGGCGAGTTCTTTCAGAAAGACTGGGTCGTCTTTATTATCACGTTCATTATCCAAGTAATTTAAATATTCACGCGCTATTTCATGAAAAAGTGGAGTCTTGCAATGATGCTGAATCATAAAATCACGAATCATTGCTGACCATGATTCATCATCGGTAATTTCTCGAATAACTGGAAAAGCATTACTAACAAACCCTTCGATATTGTTATAAAACAAATCTTGATATATTGCCATGCGTCTAGGATCAATATTATCTGGTATTGGGTTTTGATCAGGATTTCTAATCGCCTGTGCAAACTCGTATTGTATGCTTGAAAAACTAGGCTGTTGCGGCATTGCTGGCTTCTCCTAGTTTAGATTGATGGTGACGAATTTTATCTAGCTCTGAAAACAGTGTGCTCAATGCAGGAATATTAAAGTCACGTTCAAGCAAGGTAGGAGCAACACCATGATGTTGGTAGGTAGTTTCTAAGAGTTTCCATACAGGATCAATAACATCAGCACCGTGGGTATCAACTTTTAAATCATCAGCTTCATCATAATGACCTGCGATATGTAGGTAAGCAATTCGATCGCTTGGGACTGATTTTATATATGCCTCAGCATCATAGTTATGATTTATGCTATTAACGTAAACATTATTAACATCAAGTAATAAGTCACAATTTGACTCGTCAATAACGGCCTTAAGAAAGTCGATTTCAGCCATCTCTTGTCCAGGAGCTGCATAGTAAGATACATTTTCCATAACGATTTTTCGTTCGAGAATATCTTGGACACGTTTAATGCGGTTGGCTGTGTACAAGGCTGCTTCCTCTGTGAAGGGAATCGGCATTAAATCATATAAGTGCCCCTGATCACTGCAATAACTTAAATGTTCGCTATAACAGGCTATATTATGCTTATCGAGGAACTTCTTGAGGCGCTGTAGGAAATGTTCATCTAAGGGTGCTGGACTGCCAATAGAGAGCGATAGACCATGACAGAGCATTGGGTAGCGTTCAGCAAAGTACGCAAATTTTTTGCCTAATGTTCCCCCCATTTCCATCCAGTTTTCGGGGGCAACCTCCATAAAATCTATGGGTGTATGTTTCATAGATTCTAAGTCATTCATAAAGCTTCTACGTAGCCCTAAACCAGAACCCGATACTGGGCATGAAACCGTATTCATTATGTTCTCCTAATACCTACTTTAGGATTTAGACGTGTAAGTTATATAAATGTTACAGAACAGCCACTATAAATCTCGACCGTGGCCTATACTAGTTTTCGTTGATTTCAAACATAGTGCGATCAACACCTACATTGCCTGTTTTTTTATCGAAAATATAGATGATAGCTTTATAGTGACCAGGCTTTGTTATATTTGTCTTTCCTGAAAATATTCCTACAGGCCCTGTGAATTTGAGAGGAACTTCAGTCACATTTTTTCCGTTTAGCATAATAATAGCGGTAGCTTCATAATTTTTTGGATCCCAAGGGCCATCTGGATAAATAGGGCAGCCACATAACATCATTGCTTTAGTGTAAATATCTACTTGGCCACTTTCTAGTACACGCGTCCATGCATCAACAATAAACCCTGTCATGTTCAGCGTTATGCCATCTCCTAAAATATCTTTACCCGGAATAACCCAGCTAGTGACGGTGGCTTCTTGTAGTGATTGACGGAACCCATAGGGGCCGATAACTTTGATACGGAGTAAACGGGGGCTTGTGATATCAACTTTTGCTAGAAATCCAGCAGTATTTTCATCAGTGATAACTTGTCCTCTGCTAATCGGCTTATCGATGATTTTATCAGTGCTGCCAGTATCACCATTAATCCAACCCTGATCGAGAATTTCTCCTGTTTCGGCATCTTCAACTACCACCTTAACAGCACCAACACTTGTACCAATATATTTAGCATCAACGGCTTTTGCACGGATCATTATTTGAGTATCGATAGCTAGCGCATTGAAGCTTAGTGCTAGGCCCAGCAGAGTTGATAAGAGTAATTTTACATATTTCACAATCTTACTTCCTACATTAAGTTTGTCTTTTAACTTGTTGATATTTATTTGTTATACATGTTCTAGCCAAGCGTCATAACCACCTATCATTGAATGCACATTGGTATAACCTAATTGAGCAAGAGCGGCTGTTGCTAAGGCTGAGCGACCACCTGTTTTACAGTAGACTAGAATTGCTTGCTGTTTATCTTGAAAGGCATCATGACCTAAAATTTTAAACTCAAGTACTCCTCGAGAAATATGATGAGCATTGGGAATATGACCAGATTCAAATTCAGCATGCTCACGAACATCTAGTGCAATACAATTGTTAGTAAGCAATACTTGGGCTTGTGTCACCTCAAGTTCTGAAATAATTCGTTTTGCATCTTTTACTAGATCTATTGCTGTTTTTGTCATAAATATATCCTTTTTCTTAATCACTTCGAATGTGTACAGTGAAATAGTGGGCGCTAAATATTGCGCTATCAAAGCTTATTCCTAGCAATATTAGAGCGATGACACTTATACGAAAAGAGACTAAAGTACTTAGTTGTCTATCTATTTTTATGGATATTAAATATTAGCATTAACTGATACGCAAATATAGCTTTATAATTCTTTCCACCTTGAGTAAGAGTATGTATAGATGGATGACCTTAGAAAATTAGCCATGAAATGTTTGTTAATTACTGATCCCCAAGAAAAGGTCAGAACAACACAAACCACTTATCAAAGGTGGCTAGATGGTGAACTTGACGTATCAGAACATGATATAAGTGTACCTGATGAACCTGGTCGTCCAGATAAACCACTGTTAGTTGAACCTCGTGACCTACCTCGTAGACGTAAGACACAAGAGTCAGGTAACGCATCACTAATACATGCTATCTGCCATATTGAGTTTAATGCAATCAACTTAGGCTTAGATGCCGTTGCACGCTTTAAAGGTCTACCTAGACAGTTTTATGATGACTGGATTCGGGTTGCCTTTGAAGAGTCTCAGCATTTTGAGTTGCTGCGTGATTACCTATTAACAATGAATTTCGACTATGGTGATTTTCCAGCTCATAGTGGTATGTGGGATATGGCTAAGAAGACCCACCATGATCCGCTTATTCGTATGGCACTAGTTCCTCGTGTATTAGAAGCTAGAGGCTTAGATGTTACTCCTAAGATGATGAATAAGCTACGAGGGCACGGTGAACTGAGAGCGGTGGAAATCTTAGAGATAATTCTAAAAGAAGAAATAGGTCATGTAAAAATAGGCACGCATTGGTTTAATTACCTTTGTGCTCAACGTGAGCTTGATCCCTTAGTGATCTTCAAAGACTTGTTAGATAATTATTTTGAAGGAGAATTACGTGGTCCCTTTTATACAGAAGCTCGTAAAGAAGCAGGGTTTACGGATGAAGAAATGGCTTTACTAGAGGGGCGAGCTTAAAGCGACTACTTAGCCGCTTTTTCTTTTTCGGCATTTTTACGCTCCATTTCTGCTTTTTGGCGACGAGATTCTTTAGGATCAGCAATTAATTTACGGTAAATCTCAATGCGGTCTTTATTTCGCAATGTGGCATTCAATTTACACATTTTCCCAAAGATGCCGACCTTATCAGTAGTTATATCAATTTGAGGGTAGCTTTCTAGAATACCTGAACGCTTGATAACATCTTCAACCGTGCAGCCATTTGGTACTTCTAAAGATAAAATCACTTGTTCATTAGGAAGAGCATAAGCTACTTCAACAGTAATGTGATTAGTCGTTTCCATAGATATCCTGAGCGCGTTTACAAAAGGCATCAACCAGTGAGCCTGATATTTGAGTGAAAATAGGGCCAAGCGCCATACTGATTATACGGTTGGAGAATTCAAAATCCATATCAAGCTGTACACGACAGCCTTGATTATCGCCCAACATTTTAAACTGCCAGCGTCCTTCAAGATGTTGGAATGGGCCGTCAACTAATTCAATATCGATAGATTGGCCTTGAATCAATTTATTTCGAGTTGTAAATACATGATGTATTCCACCTTTAGCTAAATCAAGAGTGGCCGAAATTTCATCATCTGATTTACTAAGTACTTTACTACTCCTACACCATGGCAAGAAAGTGGGGTAGGCATCGACATCATTAACCAAGTCAAACATTTGATCAGGAGTGTAGAGCACGAGGGAGCTTCTAGTAATGGTTGTCATATTGGCTGAACTTATCCTACAAGACCGATTTTATTTAAAAATACTATAATAATAGCAATTGGAGAGATATAGCGAACTAGTATTCTCCAAGTATGATAAAAAATTGGGAGCCTAATTGCTAGTTCATCTTTAGTGCTTTCTTTAGCCATAACCCAACCTGCAAAGATAATGGTTAATAAGCCACCTAAAGGCAGCATGATATTAGTTGTTAAGTAGTCTAATAGACCAAACATTGTCATACCAAATAGTAACCAGTTTTCACCAATATTAAATGAAAAGACAGTAAATAACCCTAGTAGCCACGCTGCAAAGCCTATAGTTACACTTGCTCTACGTCGACTTATTTGCTTGTTCTCGACTAACCAAGCGACAGCAGGTTCGATCAATGAAATTGCTGAACTCCAGGCTGCAAAGACTAAAAGAATGAAGAATAGGCCTCCGAAAAGCTGTCCGCCTGCCATATGCCCAAATGCGATAGGTAAGGTTACAAATAAAAGGCTAAACCCAGCATCGGGAGACATTCCATTAGCAAACACCAGTGGAAATATTGCCATTCCTGCTAATAAAGCAACGATTGTATCGGCGATCGAAATTGAAATAGACATCGTTGTTATTGACGTCTCTTTCTTAAGGTATGAGCCATATACCATAATGGCGCCCATACCTAAACTCAGCGTGAAAAAAGCATGTCCCATTGCAACTAAAACTGCTTCTTCGGTTAGTTTTGAAAAATCAGGCGTAAAGAGGAAACTAGCAGCTTGAGAAAAGTATTCGCCAGTATTTGCCGCGTAGCCAACTAAGATAATGAGCATTATAAAAAGAGCTGGCATGATGAAGGACACTAGTTTTTCTAGCCCGCTTTTAACACCACGAGCTACCACTGTCATGGTGAAAACCATGAATAGAGTGTGCCAGGCTAATAACCGCTCAGGATCACCTGTAAGTGATTGGTGAATGCTGTTAGCACCATCTGCGGTCACACCTGTAAATACACCGCTAAAGGCCCGAAAAACATAGGCCATAGCCTGACCTGCTATTACACTATAATAGGAGAGGATAATGAAACCAGCTAACAAGCCCATCCAACCTAGTAACGTCCAACTAGCTGGGGCCTTTTCCTCTGTGGATAATGATTTGAGAGTATTAACAGGATTTTGTCTGCCTCGGCGTCCAATTAATACTTCAGCCATCATAACTGGAAGCCCAATCAGCGCAATACAGCCTAGATAAACAAGAACGAATGCTCCTCCGCCATTTTCACCCGCAATATAGGGAAACTTCCAGATATTACCAAGGCCAACTGCTGAGCCTGTCGCTGCGAGTATGAATGCCCATCGTGACGACCATTCGCCATGGATTGATCTAGCTGGTCTGCTCATAATGCTCCTGATAAATCGTACAAATTAGCTATTTTGCTCGATTTTAGCAAAATGATAAAGCCAATATGAAGAATAGCATTATATAATACGAGCATGGCAAGCAAAAAAAATACAAAAAAAACAAATGGCAGTAGCACTATTGCTCAAAATCGTCGAGCAAGACATGACTATTTTCTTGAAGATAAGTTTGAAGCTGGCATCGTGCTTGAGGGCTGGGAAGTAAAAAGTCTTCGGGATGGACGCTTACAGCTCAATGAAAGCTATATCGACTTAGATAAAGGAGAGGCGTGGCTGCATGGTGCTCACATATCACCTATGCTATCGGCTTCGACCCATATTCACCCTGATAATATACGTCGTCGTAAATTATTATTGAACCGTTTAGAGCTTAACCGGTTAGTCGGGGCAGTAGACCGTAAAGGCTATACGATTGTGCCGGTAGTGATGTATTGGGTAAAAGGGCGTGCAAAGCTTGAAATTGCATTAGCAAAAGGTAAACAACATCACGATAAGCGTCAATCATCAAAAGATAATGACTGGGCGCGAGATAAAGCGCGACTATTTAGGAATAAATAGGATAACTTAGCACTTATCTTTTCTGATAAATTCGATAAGACTATAAGCAATTAATTTTATCTTATAACCACTCACTTTATATTAGACAATTACTGACAAGGCTTAGTCACGAATTCAATACGCCATTACACACCACTATTGCTTAGCTGGGCTGTTTATAGGATCAAAGTTTTCTAGTAATAATCAGGAATGACTATTAGAGTTCCTAGAAACAGCACGATTTTTTAATAAACAAAATATTCAATTTCTTGAACTGGTGACTGATGTTCAATCAAAAGAATTAAATATTGATATAGTTATCAGCAGGGGAAGGTAAACCTCCCTGTTTCAGAGCATGTGCAAACGGTTAAAATGTTTGTTAAAGATCACTTGTGAAGGTATGCCGCTGAGATTGCTGACAGCGTATTCTCTTTATTGCATGATAGGGATGTTGAGGGCACCACTTTTTGGATACAATTGTCAGGCCTGACACACAAAGCACTAATTAGTGTTTCAAAATTGATTATAGAAGATTAAAGATAATAATTACCTAGCAGTGACTCCTGCTCTAGCTGTATAATAACCATATCGTAAAACTTTAAGGGGGCGACCTGGCTTCGACGTGGGTTACAAAACTTAAGGTGCATGCCGAGTATGTTAGTTCTTCTCGTAAAACAGGCTGACAAAATTTAGTTGCAAACGATAACAACTACGCACTAGCAGCTTAATAACCTGTAAATGCCGTCCGACCAGATCCGTGCTTGTGCGTCTGGTATCGGGCGTCGACTCTCACAAGCAAAGCCTGAAGTAATCTTGGTGCTGATGGACTAAAATCTTACAAGATCGCTATTTGTTTTCCCTGTCCCTCGGGTAGCATATAGTTAAATTAATAGATGGAATAAGCATGTAGAGCTGAAAGCGGAGGATTTGCGGACGGGGGTTCGATTCCCCCCGCCTCCACCAATACATAGTCTCATAGAGACCAAGAAAGTCCATTAAAGCCTGCATTTATGTAGGCTTTCTTGTTTCTAGCGTCCTGACTTGTCTACCAGAATCTATTGATATCTTGCATATAATGGGGGCAACATTAGGGGTAACAGTACTTTTAAAAAATGAGTTGCCCCCAAATGCCATTAACAGATATTAAAGCCAGAAATGCGTTAAGGGGTGTAATGCTTTTTTACTTTTGTAAATCCCCTTAAAACGATCCGAAAACATCTAGAGCTTTTTGTTCGGCATCAGGCATCGCGATTGGAATCCGACTTATCAGCTAGACAAGTTGGGCGGCTTTTTTCTGTAAGATATAGCTATGTGCTAACTATAACCGCATTTCAATATGTGGGATTCCCGCGTCTAAAAACTCGTCTCCCTTAGCGATAAAACCATGCTTTTTATAAAAGTCTTGGGCATGAGTTTGAGACCAGAGCTTAATTTCACTTAATTTACGTTGTTTTGCTACTTTAATCAGTTCCGCTAGCATCATTGAGCCTATACCTTGCTTACGATACCCTTTTAACACGGCCATTCGGCCAATTTTTCCATTTTCAGTTAGCCTTGCAGTAGCAACAGTTTCGCCATTTTTTATAACAATGATATGGAGTGACGAACTATCTTCATCATCCCATTCTTCTGCTTCAGGTACATATTGTTCTTGAATAAATACGCTGATACGAATAGGTTTTGCTAGCGTTTGTGCATCATGCCAATTGAGTTTCTTTAATTCAATTTTTTCTGATTTTATATGGTTAAGTTCACGTGTCATGTTTTAAGCATAGCAATTTCGTGAATGACAGGTTAATAAAAAAGATCTTGCTTAATAAATTTATGTTCTCTATATTTTCTCTTTGTACTGAGGAGATGATATGTTGTGTAGTTTTATTAAAATTATAAGTATTTATGGCCATGACTGATTCGCCATCATCTTGGAGCAGGGTTATTATTTTGGTTGATATGAATTGCTTTTTTGCAGCTGTTGAACAAAAGGATAATCCGCAATGGCGCAATAAACCTGTTGCCGTAACGAACGGTGTTCAAGGTACTACTATAATTACTTCAAGCTATGAGGCAAGATATTATGGTGTGAAGACAGGGATGCATTTAAGAGAAGCAAGGCAGCTTTGCCCTGAACTTATTCAAGCAGCATCAAGACCGCATCGTTATGTTGAAATATCAACAGCTATTATGGCGTCATTAGAGAAGGTTACACCTGATATCGAAGTGTATTCGGTGGATGAAGCTTTTTTAGATGTTACACATTGCCAAAGTTTATTGGGATCACCTTTGACTATAGGTCAGTTAGTTAAGACGCTGGTAATGGATGTGTCTGGTCTGGCATGTAGTGTAGGAGTGAGTGGCGATAAAACGACAGCTAAATATGCAGCCAAACTACATAAGCCAGATGGTTTGACACTAATCCATCCTGATGAATCTGAGGCAGTATTAGCGCCGCAACTAGTCACTGAGTTAAGCGGAATAAATAAGGGGACGGCACGGTTTTTAGCTCAATATGGTGTGTTTCGGTGTGGTGATATGAAAAATATACCTATTAGTATTCCTGCCAAACGATTTGGTAATTTAGGACGTCGAATCTGGTTAATGGCGCAAGGTAAAGATCCTGCTCCAATAGAAACCAATGTTAAACCACCTAAGACGATAGGGCATGGAAAGGTTATGCCTCCAAAAACATGTGATTTAGCAACTATATTGATTTATTTTCAGCATATGAGTGAAAAGGTGGCCACAAGGTTAAGAAGACATCAACTCAAAGGAGATCTATTTTATATAGGATTAAAAACTAAAGATGGTTGGCTTCAGACTAGGGCTAAAGCTTCATTTGCTACGGATGACGGTAAAACTATTTTTTATTTGTGTCATCAGTTTGTGACACAAAATTGGTTAGGGCAGAGTGTGTGGCAAGTACAGGTCACAGCGCTTAACCTTCACAGCGAACAGCAGACTGACTTGTTTGCAGATGATTCTAGTGTTGCACAACGAAGTCAATTGAATAATGCTATCGATGAAATCAATCAACGGTACGGGGAGTTCACTATATTGCCTTCAAGGTTACTTGATAGGAGTGAAATGCCTAATGTTATCGCTCCGTCATGGAAGCCTTTTGGTCATAGGAAAACAATTTAAGATGTAATGAGTTTTATCAGAATATGATGAGTGTTTTATAGGGCTCTTTAGAATAGTTTTTATAGGTAAATAGTGAAGTATCAGCATAAAAAAAAGCCGCCATGATTGCTCATAGCGGCTTC
>NODE-200-length-21232-cov-10.9351_pt1 | contig 21232 bp, 16 predicted proteins | sample MGYA00139097_ERZ477577 | MGnify/ENA metagenome assembly ERZ477577
TACAGATCGCCGGCACCTCGATCGGCTTGATCAATCTCTTCCCTTTTGCCGGCGGAGCAGTTTTCCAGCCTGTCCTTGGCTGGATTCTTCAGGGACACGAAGTCTCTGAGAATGTGTACTCCGTTGCTGGCTATCAATCGGCCTTTGTCGTATTGCTCTGTTGTGGACTCACTGCGCTTTGCTGCGCAGGAATCATGAGAGAAACGATGAAGGACGGTCACCTGGTGCATGGTCACTAACCCTCGATATCGAAAGATTACTGCTTGTTGAAAATCTGGCAACTGGTTGCGCGGCTTGAGGGTAACAGGTGCCGATACCTTGCAAACACGGCGTATCCGGCGCGAGCAGAGAGGTGGATGCCAGGTAAGCCTACGAATGAAGACAGCAGCGGGTAGAAGGTTGAGGGGAGGGCCTCCCAGAGACGTCTGAAAGCCTCAACCCCGGCATAATAATGACCATCTGCATCACGTGCATGCAGCTTCTCCTGAAATTCATCGATTGTTTTGCCGAAAGCCTCGGCGTCGAAATCAGCACTCGCAATACAGATCGCCGGCACCTCGATCGGCTTGATCAATCTCTTCCCTTTTGCCGGCGGAGCAGTTTTCCAGCCTGTCCTTGGCTGGATTCTTCAGGGACACGAAGTCTCTGAGAATGTGTACTCCGTTGCTGGCTATCAATCGGCCTTTGTCGTATTGCTCTGTTGTGGACTCACTGCGCTTTGCTGCGCAGGAATCATGAGAGAAACGATGAAGGACGGTCACCTGGTGCATGGTCACTAACCCTCGATATCGAAAGATTACTGCTTGTTGAAAATCTGGCAACTGGTTGCGCGGCTTGAGGGTAACAGGTGCCGATACCTTGCAAACACGGCGTATCCGGCGCGAGCAGAGAGGTGGATGCCAGGTAAGCCTACGAATGAAGACAGCAGCGGGTAGAAGGTTGAGGGGAGGGCCTCCCAGAGACGTCTGAAAGCCTCAACCCCGGCATAATAATGACCATCTGCATCACGTGCATGCAGCTTCTCCTGAAATTCATCGATTGTTTTGCCGAAAGCCTCGGCGTCGAAATCAGCACTCGCAATATCAACGAACTTGACGCGTTGGTCTGCTATCGAACGATAGTAACGGATCTCGGTGCTGCAGACTCCGCAGGCCCCGTCGTAAAAGATTGTTAGTGGATAGTTGATTCTCATCGTTTGGTCCTCATCCTGTTCAGGAAGTGTGTGTTTATCTGTCATTATAGCTGAATTGGATTTTGCGTGCTTGTTCTCACCGGATGACTGAGCCGTTTCTCCAGTTTTCTTTTCACTTTGACCTTTCGCCTTTATTTCTGCATGCTATAAATACACTGAATGACAGATGAAAGAGGGCTATGGATCTTATCAGTCGATTGAATGCAGCAACCTTGACTGCCCAGCGGGAGGATGATCTTCCCGATTTTCTGGCCGTGCGTGTTTATGCTATAGCTGAACAGTTGGCGGCGAGTCCTGTCTTTCAAGTCGAGATAGAAGAATTGATAGAACAACTGTCTCTCTACGACACCTATGGCCAGACCGGTTATATCGGTATGGGCGTCAACAATTACATCCTTGAAGGCACGATCGGACGTATTGAAAAGAAGTTGTCCATTTGTGCCCAAGGGGCAAGGGAGTAAGTATGAAAGCGAGCATTGAATATTGTACGATGTGAGGTTATGAAGTTCGTGCTGTCAGTTTGGCGGCATTACTGAAAAAACAGTGCGGCAATGATGTAGAATTGATCCCGTCGACCGGTGGTGTCTTTGAAGTTGTGGTTGATGGTGTGCTTGTCTATTCGAAAAAAGAGACCGGGGAGTTCCCCGATGAACAACAGTTGGTGAAACAACTGGTCAACTCATAATTGAAAGGTGGGTTATGTCTGAAAAAACGGTTTTGATTACCGGTGCCTCTGCCGGTTTCGGCGAAGCCTGTGCCAGGATTTTTGCTGCTGAAGGAGCTCGCCTTATTCTGACTGCACGACGGTCTGAGAGGCTCGCGGCTTTACGTGAAGAGCTAAAAGAGAGTGCTGCCGGGGTTCATGTTGTTCAGCTGGATGTGCGTGACCGAGCCGCTGTCGAAGGGCTGGTTGAGTCTCTCCCGGAAGATTTTCGGGAGATCGATGTGCTGGTGAACAACGCTGGTCTGGCGTTGGGCCTTGAACCCGCTCACCAGGTTGATATGGAAGACTGGGAAATCATGGTTGATACCAATATCAAAGGCCTGATGTACTGCACCCGCGCCATTCTGCCAGGCATGGTGGAACGGAACCGGGGTCACATCGTCAATATCAGTTCTACGGCAGGCTCTTGGCCCTATCCTGGCGGTAATGCTTACGGGGGCACGAAAGCCTTTGTTACTCAGTTTTCCCGTAACCTGAGAGCCGATTTGGCTGGTAAGAAAGTCAGGGTAACGTGTATTCAGCCCGGTATGGCAGAAACCGAATTCTCCAATGTTCGTTTTAAAGGGGATGATGATAAGGCGGATCAATTTTATAAAGGAACAGATCCTTTGACCGCTGTTGATATTGCTGAGACTGTGGCCTGGGTGGTTGATCGGCCGGCTCACGTGAATATCAATTCACTTGAAATTATGCCTGTGAGTCAATCCTGGGGGGCGATGTCGATTCATCGTGAGGGCTAGGATAGTCACCAATGAGTTAAGCACGTTTTTCAGGGCCGGTTCCGTATGGGGCTGGCCCTTTTTATTTTAAACAGGCTTGCATTAAAGGGGGAATAAGAATTTCTGGTTATCTACTTCGCTCGAGTGAGGGTCATTCAAAGAAAACCATTCACCACAGAGACACAGAGGACACAGAGAAATTCAAAAAAACAATCAGGTCTTCTCTGTGCCCTCTGTGTCTCTAGTGAGAGAAACGAACGGGTGGTAAAGAGAATTATTAATCCTGACAATAGTTACTGGAGTGAAGTAGATAACCAGATAATTTTAAATAGTCTTGAAATGCAGGAGCAACAAGAAATTCTCAAGCAGGCCAAATGCATACCTTCCAAACATTGCCAGCAGATAAATAGTAAACCGGATGACTGGATTCGAACCAGCGACCCCCTGCTCCCGAAGCAGGTGCGGCGTTAATCGTATAAGGAACAGCCATCAGTCCGGTGCACCGGGGAGCAACTCAACGCAAACCTCTAAACTGGTCAAGATCTCTCCAGCCCCAAACTGATGGAATATCGACACATCAGCCGCATCACGTCCATAGGCGATAGCGATCCTCCCACCTTTCATCTGGTTTTGTGTGGGATCGAAGGTATACCAGCGCCCGCCAACATAAGCCTCGAACCATGCGTGCAGGTCCATAGGGTACAGACCATAAAGGTAGCCGACAACCAGCCGGGCAGGGATGCTGATGCTACGGCAGAGCGCCACGCCAATATGAGCAAGATCGCGGCATACGCCTTCACCACGCATATTGACCTCAGTGGCGGAGACAGGAAAAGGACTCGATCCGGGTGTGTAGCGGATGGAGTTTCGCACCCAACGGTCGATGCTCGCGACTTGATCGTAACCGGGTAGCACTCCGGCTACGATGTCCCGGGCGAGATCACCAAAGCGGTCCGATTCGCAATACCGACTGGGCAGTAAATAGGCAAGGACTGATTCGGGAAGATTCTGAATCTCAACGAAATAAGCCCCCGGAGCCATGTCGAACTCATCTGCCGTCATGACTTCAGCCGAGGTGCGAATGGAAAAGACCCCTTCCGGTGCGACCAGACGCTGGCAGAGGTTACCATAGCCATCAGTATATTCCACAACGGGAACGTGAGGAGAGAGTGTGTAAGACTCACGTGCGACCCATTGATGCGAACCGCTGCGAGGACGCAACATCAAGACCAGAGGCGTACATGAATCCATGTGGAAATTGATATTACATGTCGCTTTAATCCATGTCATAGGTCGAAATCCTGATGCTGGTCATTGTCAGTTATACGAAACATCATTCCAATGTCCTTGATTCCGTCGTGGAATCGGCAATCTGCGGGCTGAAGAACTCTGCTTGCACCGCTGCGCCAATCGTGTTGATTCGAGTCTGCGTACTATCGAGATATTCATGTAATCCGTGCTCAAAAATATCTTCCAGGGAAGCAAAATTAAACTCAGCGAGCAGCTTCCCAAGCTGTTGTTCTGCTTTGTTGGAAAAGGTTCCTCGCTGACTTCCGGTGATGTTGTTCATCGAAATCATCGCCGTCACAATACAGAAGTGAACAGCCCGGGGAAAGTGTTTGTCCAGCATGAGAAAATCAACGATCTTTTTAGGGTCAATCCGGCCGTGCCGCTTGCGGTACATCTCGAAAGCGCTGGCCGACCTCAATAATGCACCCCAGAGGATATTGTCGTAAGAACTACCGATATAATCGACGGATGGCAGCAGGATGAAATATTTGACGTCAAGTATCCGGGAGGTCTTGTCGGCTCTTTCCAACATGCGGCCAAGGCGGCCAAAATGCCAGCCTTCACCATGGTTCATGGTTGAATCCGTGGTGCCGCTGAACGTATGGCTGGCATTCATGATATCAACAAAAAACTGGTGCGGCAGGTCCATCGACACTTCCTGGGCTGCGGTGTTGATCATCAGGTAAAACGTGTTGAGATGCTCCCACATCTCTGAACTGATGTACTCGCGAACTGAACGCGCGTTTTCCCGGGCCGAGCGGACGCAGGAAAAAATCGAGTTGGGGTTGTTGCGATCGAAAACCAGAAATTCTATGGCGTTTTCCCGGTTGGCTTCACCATAGAGTTTTTGGAACAGTTCGTGGTCTCCAGTGGTATTGATTAATGGTTGCCACTGATGACTGGCGCTGTCGGGAATATCAAGGGTCATGTGGTAGTTGGCATCGATAAAACGGGCAACATTCTCAGCACGTTCAATATAGCGATTCAACCAGTAGATAGAATTGGCGACACGACTCAGCATTATAATCCCTCCTCTTGTTGCAGTTCTGATTCAGGAGAGGGGCCACCTTCAGCATTAAGAACCCAGGTGTCCTTACTCCCTCCCCCCTGCGAGGAGTTGACGACCAAAGAACCTTTCTTCAATGCGACCCTGGTCAATCCACCGGGCAGAACGTAGGTGCTTTTTGCGCCGAAGAGGATATAGGGACGGAGATCGACGTGACGCCCCTCGAAGTGATCATCGACTAATACCGGAACTCGAGATAAGGCAAGAGTCGGCTGGGCAATATAGGTTCTAGGATTAGCTTTGATCCGCTGGGCAAATTCTTCCCGTTCGGCTTTTGAAGCATGCGGTCCAATCAGCATGCCGTAGCCGCCCGATTCGTTGACCGCTTTGACCACCAGCTTGTCCAGATTCTCCAGAACGTATTTGCGGTCGTCATCACGCCAGCAGGCGTAAGTGGGAACATTGTTGATGATCGGATCTTCGCCGAGATAATAGCGGATAATCTCAGGGACATAGGCATAGACAGCCTTGTCATCAGCAACCCCGGTCCCCGGTGCGTTGGCCAACGCGACTTTCCCTTTACTGTAGGCTTTCATCAATCCCGGGACTCCGAGCATGGAGTCCGCGCGGAACGCTTTCGGATCCATGAAATCATCATCGATTCTCCGATAGATGACATCGACCCGCTCAAGGCCCTTGGTTGTGCGCATCATCACTTCGCCGCGATGGACGACCAGGTCGCCTCCTTCGACCAGGGGCACACCCATTTGCTGGGCTAGAAAGCTGTGCTCAAAATAGGCTGAATTGTAAATTCCCGGGGTCCAGACAACGGCGACCGGGGTTCGAACTCCCGGCGGGGCCATTTCCTGCAACATTTCAAGGAGTCGGCTGGGATAATCGGTCACCGGTTGGACACTGCAGGCATCAAAAACCATCGGAAAGGTTCGCTTCATGAGCAGCCGATTTTCCAGTACGTAAGAAACGCCTGACGGGCATCTCAGGTTATCTTCCAGGACGAAAAATTCTCCAGACCCGTCTCTGACCAGATCAGTCCCGGTGATATGGCACCAGATGCCGCAGGGGGGCTCCAGGCCGATACAGGGTTTGCGGAAGCCATCCGCGGAGAAGATCAGTTCTGCAGGGACGATGCCGTCCTTTATAATCTTCTGGTCATTGTAAACATCATGGATAAAACTGTTGAGGGCGGTGATCCGTTGTTTCAGCCCTCGCTCAAGAACTTCCCACTCTTTGGCCTGAACAATACGAGGCACAATATCGAAAGGGAAAATCTTTTCAGTTTGTGCTTCACTACCATACACATTGAAGGTGATTCCGAGGTTCAGGAGTGCAATTTCTGCCGCTTTCTGGCGCCGTTGCAGCTCCGACTCAGGCAAAGCATTGACCCTCTGGATCAGGAGGTCCGCTATTATCTCGGCGAAACCTTGTGAGTCAAATACTTCATCGTAGAAACCCTCTGTATCATAACCATCAAATCTCATCTGAGGCTCCTTGCCGAAAAATGTCTGTCAATCCTGCTTGAGATCAGGAACAAAATCGATGCGCGGTCAGGTTCATTGTGACTGACTTTGCGATTGGTAATTGAGGATGTTATCAGGAATTCTGGCAACGTCCACCGAAACGACCACTTTATGTTTCCCGCCTCCCAGAGCAACCCCCCTTAAAGGGGAGACATCAGCAAAATCGCGTCCCCAGGCGACGGTGATGTGCTGTTCAGCGGGGATCTGATTATTGGTCGGGTCAAAGTCGATCCAGCCGGCATCCGCAGCGTAAACTGAAAACCAGGCGTGCGAGGCATCAGCGCCAATCAGCCGTGCTTGGCCCGGTGGTGGCGCGGTTTCAATGTAACCGCTGACGTAACGAGCCGCCAGTCCGATTGAGCGCAGACAAGCGACGCCAATGTGGGCAAAATCCTGACAAACCCCGCTACGGGCCACCATGATCTCAGAAAGTGGTGTGTCGATCGTTGTACTCTCCTGGTCGTAGGTGAAATCACTATAAATCCGCTGCATCAGGTCCGCTGCAGCCTCTCCCATTGGGCGGTCTTCTGAGAAAGATGTCTTGGCATAAGCCTCAAGCTCCGGAGATTTTTGAGCCAAAGGCGAATCATACAGAAAAGGCAAAGCCTCTAGAGTCTGCAGACTTCTTTCGCTGGTCAGGTGTTTTCGTACTGACTCCCAGGACAGTTGATTCGCCGCTAGGAAAAGGTTGGGATCTGCAGAGACCGAGACCTCACTGGTCGCCGTTACGTTCAACCCTTCATGGGGGTGTTGGATAGCAAAGTGGCTGACACGATTGCCAAAGGCGTCCAGTCGCTCGCGCAGGTCGGAGGGGTAAGGTTCAATCCGCAGCTCACTCGTCAGGCATTTCTGCCTTAATGTGTCACGAGGCAACAGGCAGGCTTCATTGCGACACAGGGCAACCGGTGTGCTGTAGTTGTATTGAGTCGAGTGGGTTACGCGGTATTTCATGACTTTTTCCAGTGCGCAACGGCACCCAGGCGCTGCGGCACCAGGGTTGGGCTGAAATAAAGTTGCGTCAAGGCCTCAGAAAGTTTTTCAAGCCGCTCTTTTTGTACTGTCAGGAGCTCCTCTAGCAACGGATAACAGTTGTCGCTTATAGACAACTGGGCCAGTTGCTTAAGGTCCGCACTGCTGAGCTCTGCAAAGGCCTCGCTGATCAGTCTTCCATCTTCATTTGTCTGTGCTGTTGGTTGATCCTGCGGCAGCTCTGCAATCATTCTCTGGAGTTGGTGCAGTTGATAGGCAAGTGCTCTGGGATAGTTTTTATCCGTTAATAACAATTCCAGAATTGACGGAAGTTGCATGAATGAACGGTAACGTCGCCTATAGGTAATGAGGCTGTTGCTGGTTGATAGAACGGTTGCAAACATCTGTGCTTCCATAGAAGGCTTGTAATAAGGAACCAGTGTTGCCCGTAACAGGGCAATCAGATTCAGGGCGCGTTCGAGGCTCCGCCCGATTTTCAACAGCAACCAATCGGTTTCCCGCGCCATGTTGTCATTATTCAGACCGCTGAAGGCTGAGAGTTGCAGAAGCAACTGATTGATGCTGTCATGTAAGCGGCCGCTGCCAATGAGGGAGATCGATACTTTCGGGTTCCAGTTCTGCTGAATATTGTCAACAATTCGCCATGCGTCTACGGGGAGGGTATCCCTGATGATATAGGCAGAATAGCCAAAACTCCGTAACAATGAACGCAAGCTTCCTGGTCTATCGACATCGCTGGTCAAAGACATGAGCTCAGCGCGAGGGTCCGCCAGCTTTTTTGCGGCCCCTTCGCCTATAAATCCAGGGTAGGTCGATGTGACACGAGTTAATGCCTGTAATAAATGTTCCAGGCTCAGGCGATCATCAGGGTCACGAAACTCATTGAATTCCATGAGATTTGTAAGGATCGATCGAAGCAGGCGGGCGGTTGCTTCGGCGCGTTCGGCATAACGGCCCGCCCAGAACAGATTCTCAGCGGCACGGCTCGGCAGCGAGCCTAACAAAGGCTCAATGAGACGATCTGGAGGAGCCTGCCGCCAGAGGTTGACCTGCTTAGCCGGTTCCGTGGTCAGAACCCAGGTGTCTTTGCTGTACCCGCCTTCCTTCGATGTGAGTAAGCTGCCTTCGTTTTCGTTAATTCTGGTCAAGCCCCCGGACATGGCAACATAGGATTGATCCTTTGCTGTCAGGAAGGTGCTTAAAATGAACGGCCGCTGTTCTATCCTGTCGGTCACAAAAGTGGGCACGGTTGCCAGGTTGGCAGGTTCCTGACCAACATACAGATGCGGATTGGCGAGAATCCTCTCACGACAGGCACTGAGTTGGGATTCGCTGAGTTGTCCCGGTAACATTTCAGGGAGGCCCGGGAGTGGATGGATTGGTTTTATAACCAGCTTGTTCAGATTCTGCAGCACGAATTCGCGCTCACGCGGTTGTCCACACCACCAGGTGGCAACGGATGGCAGGCGCAATTCTTCGCCCAATAAATGACGTGAAATTCCTGGTAAGAAAGCCATCATAGCCGGGTTCTGCAGCACGTTGCTGCCAATAGCATTAGACGTTGTGACGTTGCCACGCCGGACGGCTTCGAGCAAACCTGGAATGCCAAGCAAGGAGGATCCACGAAGCTCGAGGGGGTCGCTAAGCGTCTCATCGAGCCGATTTAGTATGACATCGACCTGACGCAGCCCGCCGACTGATTTGAGCCAGACACAGCCGTCACGAACAACCAGGTCCCCACCCTGGACCAGGGTATAGCCAAGATAGGAAGCGAGATAAGCATGTTCAAAATAAAGGGCATGCTCCGGGCCGGGGGTCAGGACTACGATGCGTGGTTCGTTTTGATTGTTCCTCGCCAAAAGCGTCAGCCGGTTCCGTAAGGCGCGAAAGAACATAGCCAGCCGGTGGACCTGAAAATCCTGATATAGCCTGGGGAAGCTACGCGTCATGACGACACGATTTTCTAACGCGTATCCTGAGCCAAAGGGAGGGGTAGAATGATCATCAAGAATCCAGAATCGTCCGTCTTTCGCTCTTGCAATATTTGCAGAATAAAAGTTCAGATGTCTTCCACCTGGAGGCAGAAGCCCAACGCAAGGCCAGAGAAAACCTCTGTGAGTAAAGACCGCCTCCGGTGGCAGTAAACCATTTTCAATCAGCTTCCGCGGACCGTAAATGTCGGCAAGAATCAGATTGAGCAATTCTGCCCGCTGCACCAATCCCTGCTCAACCAGAGACCATTCCTCGCTTCCAATAACCAATGGAATTGGGTCGAACTGCCAGTCACGTTTTGTATCTGCGGGGCCAAAAAGATTATGGGTTGCGCCATTTTCACGTAAAAGCCGTTGCGCTTCTTTGCGGCGTTTTGCCAGTCTTTTGTTTCCCAGCTTCTCCAGCGTCTGCAAGAGTATCTGCTCATGCGGGAGGTGTTTCTCACCCCCGACGCCAAGTTCATTATATTTGCCCAACTCTGTCTCATAAGACTGGGAGCCGGATCTTTTGCGCCTATCTGTTTCTATCGTCACGTTTATTGTCTCACTCAGCCAGATTACGATCTTCGAACCAGGTAGAAATTGTTATTTCGGCGGTGCGCAACGCAAATCGAGGGTGTAGGGAAATTCGTTGCTCGGCTCTTCCAAAGGAGGAGCCATCTGCCCCGGAGGAGTCCCTTGCGGGAAGAATTCGCCGAGGTTGACAAAGTCCGCCTGCGGCTGAATCGGGCCAGGAGTGTGTTCTGTGACCGTAAACAAAGCCCCCCGTCGCGACTCTGCGGTAATGGCATTGACTGGGAAATCATCATAATTTCGTCCACCGGGATGGGCAACATGGTAAGCACAGCCGCCGATTGAGCGGCCCGTCCAGCTGTCAATGACATCAAACACCAATGGTGAATGCGGCTTGATGGTCGGGTGTAGTGCCGAAGGTGGTTGCCAGGCACGATAGCGGACACCGACGACGAACTCGTCCTTACGGCCGGTCGTGCGCAAAGGCAATCGACGGCCATTGCAGGTAATGACATGACGTCCTTCCGTCAGGCCAGTGGCATGAACCTGTAACCGTTCCACCGAGGAGTCGACAAAACGTGCTGTCCCCTGGCTGGAGACTTCTTCACCCAAAACATGCCAGGGTTCGATGGCAAAGCGCAATTCCAGCTCAATGTCGTCAATTTGCACCGTTCCGTAACGGGGGAAGCGGAACTCAAAGAAGGGGTCGAGCCAGTCAAGCTGGAAGGGGTATCCGGCTTTCTGCAAGTCTGCAACGACCTCTTTCATGTCCTGCCGCGCGTAGTATGGCAGCAAGAAACGGTCATGCAGTTCGGTCCCCCAGCGAACCAGATCCTGCTTGTAGGGCTCTTTCCAGAACCAGGCGAGCAGGGTACGCAGCAACAGGTTCTGCACCAGGCTCATTCGAGCATGTGGTGGCATTTCGAAGGCTCTCAGCTCAAGTATGCCAAGGCGGCCCGTGGCACTGTCGGGTGAATAGAGCTTATCGATGCAGAACTCGGAGCGATGAGTATTGCCGGTGACATCGATCAACAGGTTCCGCAGCAGCCGATCGACCAGCCAGGGCTCGGCAACTTGACCTTCTGGCATCTGTTGGAAAGCGATTTCAAGTTCGTAAAGAGAGTCGTTACGGGCTTCATCGATCCGTGGCGCCTGACTGGTCGGGCCGACAAACATCCCGGAAAAAAGGTAGGAGAGCCCGGGGTGGTGCTGCCAATAGGTAATCAGGCTGCGTAGCAAGTCGGGGCGCCGTAACATCGGACTGTCGGCCGGTGTTGCTCCGCCCAGGGTAATGTGGTTGCCACCACCGGTGCCGGTGTGACGACCGTCCTGCATGAACTTTTCCGTGCCGAGGCGGCACTGTCGGGCTTCTTCGTAGAGTTTGGTGGTGTTCTCAACCAGCTCCGGCCAGCTTTTGGCAGGATGGATATTGACTTCGATGACACCGGGGTCGGGTGTGACGGCCAGGCGTTCCAGCCGGTAATCGCGTGCTGGCTCGTAGCCTTCAATGACCACCGGCATCTTGAGCTCTGCAGCCGTTTTTTCAACCGCGGCAATCAAATGGAGATACTGCTCCAGGGTGCTCAACGGTGGCATGAAAATGTGTAAACGGCCATCCCGAGATTCAACACAGAGCGCGGTGTGTGATACCTCTACCTCGTTGGAGGTCTCCTCTTCAGTGCTTGTGCTCTCGCCAGCTTTGTCGTGGTAGTCCTCAAGCTCCGGGAGTTCTTCAAACTGGTCCCGCTCATAAAAGGGTTCGCGCTTCTCAGGAGCAACCCAGGGGAGCGAGTCGAGAGGAAGGCGCATGCCCATGGCAGAATCGCCTGGGATCAGAAACATCTGCTCACGTCTGAAATCCCAGGGGCTGCTTTGCCAGGAGTTTTTATCCTCGTTCCATTTTAACGGCAAGGCATAGCCGATGGGAGTTCCCAACCCTTTGCCCAGCGCCTGTGCGAGCGCGCGGCGAGCCGCGGGGTCTTTGAGGTCGGCTTTGAGTGGGTCAAGGTTGTCCGGAAGGGTTCCTTCTTGCCACAGCCAGTAAAGAACATCTTCATAGCCAGGGACCAGATAATCTTTTCTGATGGCCAGTTGTTGTGTCAGGCGTTCAGAAAAATTCAGCGCATCGGTGTGGGTGAACTGATAGTCACGATTGATGTCGGCCAGCAGCTCAATGTCACGCCAGATCGGGGTGTTGTCTTTGCGCCAGAAGCAGCTGTAGGCCCAACGTGGCATAAGTTCGCCCGGGTACCATTTGCCCTGGCCGTAGTGGAGCAGGCCACCGGGACCAAAGGCCTCGCGTAAACGAAGCAGCAGGTTGTTGGCCAGTTCTCTTTTGTGCGGGCCATCAGCGTCAGTGTTCCACTCCGCACCTTCCATGTCGTCGATCGAGACAAAGGTCGGTTCTCCGCCCATTGTCAAGCGGACATCAGCAGCCACCAGTTCCTGGTCAACTTGTTGACCCAAAGCGTTGGCCGTCTGCCATTGCTCATCGCTATACGGTTTGGTGACTCGCGGATCCTCATGGAAACGGGTCACTGTATTGCTGTGCTCAAACTCCACCTCACAAGCCTCAGTCGCCCCGGTCACTGGAGCCGCGCTTAACGGATGCGGGGTGCAGGCCAGAGGGATGTGTCCTTCGCCGGCAAGAAGGCCGGATGTTGGGTCAAGACCGATCCAGCCCGCGCCCGGAATGTAGACCTCGGCCCATGCATGCAGATCGGTAAAATCTGTTTCCGGACCGGAGGGCCCGTCCAGCGATTTTTCATCAGAAGAGAGTTGAATCAAATAGCCACTGACAAATCGAGCCGCCAGGCCCCGCAACCGGAGAACCTGCACCAGTAGCCAAGCCGAATCACGGCAGGAACCGAGTGCCAGCTGCAGAGTTTTTTCACAGCTTTGCACGCCAGGCTCCATACGGACGGAATAGGCGACGGTTTTGTTGAGTTGCTGATTAACATCAATCAGGAAATCGATCGTTCTCTTTTTGCTGCAGTCTAAATCGGTCAACCACTTTTTCAGTAGCGGCCCGGGGACGACTTGCTTGAAATATGGAGCGAGTTCCATGAGCTCCAGTTTGCTGTAAGTAAACGGATATTCCTCTGCATATTCTTCGATGAAAAAATCGAAGGGGTTATAGGCGGCCATGTCGGCGATCACTTCAACTTCTATGCTCAGCTCGCGAGTTTTCTCGGGGAAAACCAATCGGGCCAGATAGTTACCGAAAGCATCTTGCTGCCAGTTGATAAAATGATTTTCCGGTTTAACTTTAAGGGAATAGGCCTGAATCGGGGTACGGCTGTGAGGTGCCGGTCGCAAGCGTATGACGTGCGGGTAAAGAGAAATCGGACGGTCAAATTTATAGTAAGTGTTGTGATTACAGGCAACGCGTATTGACATAATAATCCTTATTAAAACCCTTGATTGGCAGCAGGCAACAAAAAGATAAGTTTTTACTCGATAGCATTTTTGTTAGCATATAAATATACCATATTCTTGAAAATTGATAATGGCTGTGAACCCCAATAATTTCGAATTATAGCGTATCTGGTAGGTTAAAGAGACGAAACAGGTATTCTCCACGACATCGATCTGCTTATTCTCATTTAGAAATTCCTGCCCATAAAGTATCTCTTCCTGGAATACAGATTATGTAATTCTTTGGGGTGTGATCGGGAATGCAGATGTTTAGTGGCTTATTGAGAGGCCAGTCGTAAAGTCTGGACCAGGTCCGTCCCTGAGGTGAAAGTTTGGGGTGGGGAGGGGAGCTAGATTTGTGGTAATGAAAAAGCCCCAACCGGTGATGGATGGGGCTAGGCCGTGAGTGACCATGAATACGTGACCCTCTGTTCCGCCGTGCGCTCCATGTGAGGAATTGGTACAAATGAAACTTTTTCCCGCATGACCAATGGTGTTCCTCAATACATTAGCGAGTGAAGCCATTAGTTCTTATTGCCGGGAATTTCCCTGGGGTCCGTCATGTTTTCAGGACGCAGCATCTCATCGAGTTGTTCTTTAGAGAGCAGGCCTTTCTCAAGAACCAGGGAATAGACACTACCACCAGTTTTGAGCGCCTCCTTGGCAATAGCGGCTGATTGTTCGTAACCGATAACTGGGACTAACGCAGTGACCAGGCCGATACTGTTCTCCACATAGCCACGGCAGATATCCCGGTTGGCCTCAATGCCAACGATACAACGAGAAGCAAGGGTTACACAGGCATTTTTAAGGATCATCATGCCGTGTAGCAGGTCGAATGCGATGACCGGTTCGGCCATGCAAAGTTCCAGTTCACTGGCTTCGGCTGCCATAGAAACAACGGCATCGTAACCCATGACCTGATAACAAATCTGGTTGACCAACTCAGGAATAACCGGGTTGACCTTGCCAGGCATAATCGAAGAGCCCGGCTGCATCGGTGGAAGGTTGAGCTCGTTGAGCCCACAGCGTGGTCCGGATGATAGCCAGCGAAGATCGTTGCAAATCTTGGAAATCTGCACCGCACTCCTTTTCAGGGTCGCCGACATTTGCACAAAAGTGCCGGCATTCTGGGTTGCTTCGACAAGGTTCTCGGCTCGGCGTAGTTCAAAACCACTGACTTCGGAAAGCTTTTCTGTCACCAGGTTGGCGTACCCGGGCGGACTGTTGATTCCGGTCCCGATGGCTGTTGCCCCCATGTTGATGGCGAGAAATTCGTAAGCAGCTCTTTCTATGGCGCCAATGGCACTGCCGACCATCACAGCGTAGGCACCGAACTCCTGGCCGAGGGTCATCGGAACGGCATCCTGATTCTCGGTCCGCCCCATCTTCAACACATCGCTGAATTCTTCAGCCTTCAACTCCAGGGCTTGACGAAGCTCCTCCATCGCCCTGGCCAGTTCTCGATTTGACAGCAGAACAGCAAGTTTGATCGAGGTCGGATAAGCGTCGTTGGTTGACTGGGAACAGTTGACATGATCATTGGGGTGCAAGTGTTCATATTCCCCCTTGCGATGCCCCATGATCTCGAGACCGCGATTAGCGATCACTTCATTGGCGTTCATGTTGGTTGATGTTCCGGCTCCGCCCTGAAACATGTCGACGGTGAAATGTTCCCGCAATTTGCCGTCCAGAAGTTCGTCGCAGGCACTGCAGATCGCTTGTGCTTTTCCCTCGTCGAGAACTCCCAGTTGCTGATTTGCCAGTGCCGCAGCCTTCTTCGTCATGGCAAGACCCTCAACCAGATGCTCAAAATTACTGACAAAAACACCTGAAATAGCGAAATTCTCCATAGCCCTCTGGGTCTGGACTCCGTAGTAAGCATGGTCTGGAATTTCGCGTTGGCCCAGAGAATCGTGTTCCAGGCGATAACCTCCTACCTCACGGGCCTCCTGGTCATCCTGGTAGATCTGATCGGACAGACTTCGCAAACGCCTGTTGATGCCGACCGCAACCCGCGCAACAATCCGGTAGAAGAGCTCGGGCTTCTCTTCTCGGTAAGCACCAAGTTTTTCTTTGGAGATCTGCCAAATGGTTGTCCCGTGGCGGGTAAAGGCTCCTGTGCTATGAGCGTCATCGCCCAAAAAGGCCCCTTCACTGATCAGCGTTCCTGGAATCAGGGAACCGATGTGTCTGGAGGAGCCGTGCAGGCCCCGAACTAACTCGACATCGCCATCCAGAACGATTCCGGCCCAGGACCTGGGGGTCGACTCTTGAAAGAGCCAGTCATTGGCTTGATATGTCTGCGTTTCCCCTTCTTTAAAAAAGATTCGGAGATCTTCTTCACTGATGCCCGTACCTTTGGCCGCCTGTTTAATAATCTGTTCTTCGAGGATCATGATTATGACTCCTTTACTATCAATTGACTGGTGTTAAAGGATAATCCCACCAAACACAAAACCCAGGATAACTGCAGAAACGATAGTCACAGTGCCGGGGATCAGAAACGGGTGATTGAAAACAAGTTTACCGATCTGCGTCGACCCGGTATCGTCGAACTCAACAGCGGCAATGAGAGTCGGGTAAGTCGGCAATACGAAGAGGGCACTAACGGCAGAAAAGGCTGCTATCGCGGCAATAGGAGAGACCCCAAGAGCCAGGGCTGCCGGCATCAGAGCCTTGGTGGTAGCCGCCTGAGAATAGAGCAACATGGAAGCGAAGAAGAGAACCACGGCCAATGTCCAGGGGTATGACTCGAGGATCCCACCGGCAAAGATGTTAATCTCCTCAATGTGGGCTGTGACAAAAGTCGTCCCGAGCCAGGCGACCCCCAAAACACAGATACAGGCGCTCATGCCCGACTTGAAGGTGGCGGCATTAAGGATTTTTTTTGCATCGACCTTGCACAAGAGAGTGATCAGGGACGCTGCAGCCAGCATGAAGGTGACAATCGCATCGTTGCGCGAGAGAATCGGCTCCTTGATCAGGCCGATTGTGTCACTGATTGCTGTCGCATAAAAAACCACGCAGATAATACTGAGGGCAAAAATCAACACCGACCTTTTTGCTTCCGCGGGAATCTCCTGCTCATTATCCTCTTCCACGTCTATATTGACCTGCCCTTTCGCCAGACGTTCCTGGTAGATGGGGTCATCCTTAAGATCCTTACCCATGAAGTTGGCAACAACCGCTCCAATCATGACCGCCAGGAAGCTGCTGGGAATCGAAATCATCAGTAACTCGACATAATCGACACCAACTTTTTCCAACTCACTGGAGAAAAACACCACGGCTGCAGATATCGGTGATGCGGTAATGGCGATCTGAGAAGCGACAGTGGCTATCGACAGAGGGCGTGAAGGTCGGATTCCCTCACGTTTAGCGACTTCAGCGATGACCGGAAGTGTTGAAAAGGCAGTGTGACCAGTGCCCGCAAAAATAGTCATCCAGTAAGTGACGATAGGGGCCAGGAAGGTGATATATTTCGGTTTGCTTTTCAAAATATTCGCGGCAATGTGCACGAGGTAATCAAGCCCTCCTGCTTCTTGCATAGCAGCGATCGCAGCGATGACCCCCATGATGATGAGGATGACATCCACCGGGATAGCCCCCGGCTCAAGACCGAAGCCGAAAGCGAGGACCAGAACACCAAATCCGCCGGCAAAACCGATACCGATGCTCCCCATCCGGGCACCGAGCCAGATAAAAAACAGCACGACCAGTAACTCAACGATCCACATACAATGTCTCCTTATGTACGAATAAATCAGCTGAACACAAGAGCTACCATCAGGGGATCACGTAACTGCCACTCAAGTCCAAAGTCTGACCAGTTATCGTTGTTTTTCTGCCATTTTCATTTAATTGAGTGGAGACGGATGACCAACTGTATGAAAGTTCTCCACTGATTCCTTCCAGTTTATTGCTACCACCGAGGATGGTTCCGGTGACTCGTTTGTCTTTCTGTATTGCAGCACTTTGCAGTGAGAGATAGATTTCCGTCCCATCAAGGTCCTTCCAGACACAACGGGCAGTGGCCCCAGTCGTAGAGTCTGATAGACCGATACATTCAGCCCAGTAATCATTTTTTTTGCCGAGATTTGACTGAAGATTTACATGACCGGAGAAATTGAAGGTATAAATCTGTATGTCGCTGTTGGAGATAAAAACCTCTTTGACGCCATTGGCAATCCATTTTCCACTAAATTCACCAGCTTCTGCTGCACAACCGACAGCTTGAAAACCAAAGACAAGGAAAAGAACGACGAAGCTGATGATCCTGGAATGCCAACTCAACGATAGACTGTAGTTGCCCATCCTTATTCCTCCTTATGTTGAGCTGATTGCTCAGACGGAGTTTCCGAGTTAGTTTAGATTGGAAAATACTAACTATTCTTCGAGAGTATACAAGGGTTCTGAATGATGTCTATCGATCCGTTGGAGATAAAAAGGTAGAGGGGGCTAGAGAAGAAGGGGCAGGTTTGGAGGGTGTGGAATTGGCAAAAAATAGAGACTCGTACGGGTCGTGCATTGTCATAAAAAAAACCCCACAGCCAGGAGGGTGGCTGCGGGGTAACGGGTTTCTATGGGTTTTTTAGGAGGTAGAACATGAAGAAGTATGTTCTGGTTGATATCTTACTCTTTTAGTCAGGGATGTCAACAAGAAAAACAAAATAAAATACTGCCAGGGGTCGAACCCTGGTGGTCTTTTTCATAGGCCAGAATCTTAAGGACATTCACAAGGTCGCCAATTAAGTTTAAAGGACTTAAAAGGCTTATCCTCTAACTCCCCATCGTGCAATCAACTCAAACTTGTCTGAATCATCAAGCCATTCGGCGTTAATCATGTGTCTGCCGCTATCCCATGGCTGTAAATTAACCGCTCCAATAGCAATTAAAAGTACAAACAAAAAGAAAAAAAGAATAAGTAAGACCATGATTGACTCCTGGTGGTTAGGCTTTGTTTTACTTCCCGTGACTTGCAATCTATTAGCAAAGACAAGAAAAGTATAATTAATTGTTTTTCTTATGTATCAATTGTGCTAATGATATCCCATGATTGATTACAAGCTATTGGAAGCTATCGCAATGGTTGTTCAGGAAGGTGGCTTTGAAAAAGCAGCGACCTTGATGAACCTGACCCAATCTGCGGTATCACAAAGAGTCAGGCTCCTTGAAGAGCGTGCGGGCAAAATTCTTCTCTCCAGAACATCGCCACCCCAGCCTACAGATGCCGGGCAGAAGCTCATCAAACATTACTTGCAGGTAAGGTTGCTGGAGGATAGCCTCGAAGAGGGGATAAGTGACTCTGATGATTCCACCCCGGTCAGATTGTCGTTGGGAATTAACGCCGACAGCCTGTCCAGTTGGTTTCTGCCTGCCATAGGAGACCTTTTAGGGGATGGCAAGATTCTGATTGATATGCATGTTGATGATCAGGAACAAACCCACAAATTACTTAGAGGCGGAGTCGTTGTCGGCTGCATTAGTGACTTGGCCTCTCCAATGCAAGGCTGCAAGGTGGATTTTTTAGGGGCGATGAAATATCGCCTCCTGGCTCGTCCAGAATTTATTTCGAAATGGTTCCCGGAGGGGTTGACAGTTTCTGCTGCTGAGAATGCTCCGGCGGTCATGTTTACCCGCAAAGACATGCTTCACTATAAAATCCTGCAACGAGTGCTTGGCGAAGTTATTAAAGTAAAAGCTATTCATTACGTTCCTTCAAATGATCAATTTATGAAGATGATTAGTTCAGGTTACGCTTACGGCATGGTTCCTGATTGGCAAAGTAAAACCTTGCGATCAAAAGGCGAAGTTGTCGAGGTTCATGAAAGAGCGCATGATTCTGTAAAACACTATTGGCATTGCTGGAACATCGATTCCATGCCCTTGAAGACACTATCAAAGCGGCTTGTGAATAAAGCAAAAATCTTGCTCTCCTGAATTTAAGCGTACTTGACAAGCTCCAAATATAGGGAAGCGTTTTCTCTGGCTGAAGATAATTACGTTTACAAGGATTGTTGAAAAGCAACCTCTGTTGAGTGTTTCTAAGGGGTTGATCTGACAGTCAGTGTTAGATTTAGTCGAACTCAAAAAGACCTTGTCGACATTTTTAGAAGTCAGGACTTTCAGTAAATTTCTACGGACGTCACTCACATCGCCCCCTATCTTCCCAAAACTCAAGGTTATAAAAATTACAATAAAAACCGCATGCGATTTTGGTTTGTTTGGGGTTATGATAGGCTCCTCATTTATCGGAGATGGCGATATTGCGAAAACACCCCTGGCTTGGTCCCTTACTTTTTATCACCCTGCTGTTCTACCTGAACTTTGTCGCCCGTATTCTTCTCTCACCGCTGGCGCCGATAATGGAGATGGAACTTGGATACTCCCATGCCGGCACCGGGAGCCTTTTTCTGATTACGTCGCTGGGCTATTTCTTCGGCCTGTTTGTTTCCGGGATGGTCTCCTCCCGCTGGACCTTTACCCAGACGATCCAACTGTCCGTCTCCGGTTTCGGCCTCTGCCTGATCGGCATTTCCTTCAGCTGCAATTATTGGCAGATTGGAGTTCTCATCGCCGTATTGGGTTTCATGGCGGGGCTCTATCTACCTGCGGGCATGGCCAAACTGACCGAGCTGATCCCATCTGCTCACTGGGGTATGGGGCTGGCCGTCCACGAACTGGGACCGAATTTCGCCCTATTCCTGGTCCCTCTGCAGGTGGAAATTCTACTCCGCTTTTTTGACTGGCAACGGGTCTTGATGCTCCAGGGATTGCTGACCCTGGGAATTGTTGCCGCGTATTGTTTTTATGACGGTCAGGGTGGAAGCCGGGGCGTTGCACCAAAACTGAGTACTTTTCAAGACTTTTTCCGGCAAAAGAATTTCTGGAAGCTGGTTCTGCTATTTGGCTTGGGAGTGGGAAGTACGCTCGGGATTTACTCAATGCTACCTGTCTATTTTATCGATCAGGGTATTGAACGGAGTCTGGGCAACAGCATGCTGTCGGCATCGCGGACGCTGAGCATTCCTGTCGTGCTTATCGGTGGCTGGCTGACAGATAGGATTGGCGTGCGCCGCTCCCTTAAGATTATCCTCATCACAGGGGGGGTACTAACTGCTCTCATCGGCATGCTGAAGGGGTATTGGCTGTTTGTGCCGGTTTTTCTGCAACCGTTGTTTGCCGTCTGTTTTTTCCCTCCGGTCTTCAAGACCTTGGCTTTGTCGGTTCCGGCAGAGTTGAGAAATCAGGCTGTTGCCTATATGGTTCCTTTCGGTTTTCTACTGGGGGCCGGTGTGACACCACTCGTACTTGGTATGCTCGGCGATGCCGGGCTGTTCCAATTAGCGTTTATAGCTATGGGATGTCTGATGGCCGCGGGCAGCTTGATGACCAAGGAGTTGGCGGAACAGTAGTCGCCTGTTGGTGTACAAGATGACCGGCGAGATGGATTAGCCCTTCTTGCGTTGCAGGGTCAGTAAGAATCTCGCATTTTGGTCAAGATAAGCACTCCGAAGCAATGTAAGAACATAAATAAGACTTCCCCACAAAACGATGGCCGCCTGGATTTGCCTAGGTGGCCATTTACTATTTGCCAGTAATTTTCAGACGACGCATGTCTTTTTTTGTAAAATGACCCTCTGGGCAATCTTTAATAATAAAAAATGGGTCTTATTCCCCGCAGCTTGCTGCGTTGTTTAACTTCAATGCGACAACCTTTGTTTAGCCGCGATGAAAGTCTATCAAAATCTATGGTTAGAGCAAAACCAAGAGCTCTTGTAAACGCTATTTACCAGACACTAAGAAAACCATTAATGTCAAAGCAATTTAACAGGGATGAAGGGGATGA
>NODE-201-length-21232-cov-3.96661_pt1 | contig 21232 bp, 20 predicted proteins | sample MGYA00139097_ERZ477577 | MGnify/ENA metagenome assembly ERZ477577
GAAACGATTTTATTTTATTCAGAAATTCTAGGTTGTAAAATTGGGCGTAGAGCGCCAAACTGGGTAGATTTTGACTTTTTTGGACATCAACTTACGGCACAATTGTCGCCAAAAAATCTGGTGCCAATGGATACTGCCTGGCGAGGGAATCGCTTGTTTCCAGTTAGGCATTTTGGTGTGGTATTAAAAAAATCAGATTGGTTAAAGTTGAAGGAAAGAATTGAAAAATCTGGATTAACTTGGTTGATTGAACCTTCGATTTTTTATGAAGGGGAGCTGAATGAGCAGGAGAGTTTTTTTGTGAAGGATCCAAATGGATATGCGTTAGAGTTTAAAACTTTTGGTGAAGGCTATAAAAATGTATTTGCGTCCAATTAAATAAAAATGAATAAGATTAGTAAACTGGTTAGCTTCGAAAAACTCTTACCTGAATTAAGAGCAAAACTAATTGAAGAATACCCAATGGGTTTCAATGATGCGGTTATGCGTATTGATGCCCCGAAACCATTTTATGCAATTCTCTTGGAGGATGAAGGCGTCACTTATTTAGTTAAACTAAATGAAGATCAAATCAAAACGAGTGCGATTGAGTACGATGACGATGATGATGACTCCGATGATAATTCATCCGAATCGATTGAAGATATGGATGATAATGAAGAAGGGGATGAGGAAGATGAAGATTAAGGCTTCTTCTCTTCTTGTTTGAGTTTAACAGTTGGAATTTGAACGATTTCAAATGTGGCAGATGCGAGTGTTACTTTCCCGTCAGTTGCCTTTATTTTTTCACCAATGGCTTCATTTAAGAGGGTTTTAGTATAACGCCTCTTTTTATAATCTACAATGTAGCGTAAGTTGAATTGAATCCAATTATCCGTCATGGTAATCGCAAGTGTGGGTTCAACCTGAGCATTTTCAATGTAATATTTGTCTACAACATCTTTCCATTTAGAAATTGAATCTTCGACAAAGCTGGCTAAAATATCTTGAGCGCATGTTATCACAATCGATTTTGCCAATTCGACATCCGAACCATAACGAATGGGCAAATTAAATTCATCCCAAACGAAAGGGAAATCTTGAGAATAATTATAGACAGGCCCTTTAAAAACGAAAGCATTACTCAGTTTTACTATTCGACCACTGTAATTATCACTGGAAACCCATTCGCCGATTTCCATCATGGTTGTGTAGATACTATCAATATCAATAACGTCTCCTTTGATTCCATTTATTTCTATTCTATCACCTGGTTTATAGACTTTAACAAAGAAGATGTAGAAGGATCCCGCGATGCTTAATATAAGCTCTTGCAAGGTTATGGTTATACCCGCAGTAAGAAGTCCAATGGCAAGCCCAAAGTCCTTAATACTTCCAGTGAAATAAGTGATGGTTATTAAGACAACAAGAAAATAGCCAATGATTTCAACACCTTTCTGACTCTTGTATTTAACGGAACTATCCGGCAACTTCTTTTGAATTAAACGCCTGATCCAAGTGATAAAGATCAACACCAATAACACCCATATCAAATACTTAATAATATTAGATGCGAAAGGATGATTTTCCAACCACAGTTTAATGTCTTCTATCATTTCTAATTAGATTTTCTTACTATCTAAAGATAAGCAGAATACTTGGGAATGGATTGTAGTCGAAGAGGAAAGGAATTAAATAGCAAATGAATGTAAAAAAGCCCCGACAATGTCGAGGCTTTGTACCTTGGGAGGGAATCGAACCCTCACGCCCGAAGGCACTGGATTTTGAATCCAGCGCGTCTACCAATTCCGCCACCAAGGCATTTCGGATTGGTGGCGCAAATTTAGCCTTTTTATTGAAAAAGTAAATAGTCAACACAATTTAAATCTCTTTAACATTCTTGATTGGATGATTTTGGCTAACATTGTGGCGTTATGAGTAAGATACTTATCAAAAATATCAAAGGCCTTGTTCAGTGCGGTGAAAATATGCCAACAGTGCGTAAAGGAGCTGAAATGAAGGAGCTACCTATTCTCGACAATGCCTATTTGGCAATGGAGGATGGCGTAATCGTTGCTTATGGTAAGATGGAAGACTGGGGAGGTATTACTGATTGGCGCGATTTAGAAGTAATTGATGCAGATGGAAGGTACGTTTTACCAGCTTTTTGTGATTCCCATACACACACGGTTTTCGCAAAAAGTAGAGAAGAGGAATTCGTTGATCGAATCAATGGTTTAACATATGAAGAGATTGCGATTAAAGGGGGAGGCATTCTAAATTCTGCGAGGCGTTTGCAAGAAATGTCCGAAGACGATTTGTTTCGCCATGCCATGGAGCGTGTTGAGCGCTTAAAATCATATGGAACTGGTGCATTGGAGATTAAATCAGGTTATGGACTTACCGTTGATGCGGAAATAAAAATGTTGCGCGTCATCAAACGACTCAAAGGAGCTACTGATATTGAAATAAAAGCGACGTTTCTAGGAGCACATGCATTCCCACCAGAGTTTAAAGATGATCATCAAGGATATATAGATCAAATCATTCATGAAATGCTGCCTATTATTCAAGAAGAACAATTGGCCGATTACATAGATATTTTTTGTGAACGAAATTATTTTTCTGTTGAAGAAATGGACCAAATACTTAAAGCTGGTATTGCTATAGGTTTAAAACCTAAGGTCCATGTAAATCAATTTTCAGCAATGGGTGGAATCTCGAAAGCCGTTGAATTGAATGCCATTTCAGTGGATCATTTAGAGGAATTAAATGATTCAGATATTGATGCCTTAAAAGGTTCGAGCACGATGCCAACAATTTTGCCAAGCTGCTCTCATTTCCTATCCATTCCTTTCGGAGATGCAAGGCGTTTAATGGAAAATGGATTGCCGGTAGCTTTGGCAAGTGATTTTAATCCGGGCTCTACACCAAGCGGGAACTTGAGCTTTGTTTGGTCATTGGCTTGTGTTAAGATGAAAATGACACCTGAAGAGGCGTTAAATGCATTAACTATTAATGCTGCCTATGCAATGGAATTGAGTGAATCGCACGGGACAATTTCTCTTGGCAAAAAGACACCTGTTATTATTACGGAAGTAATCCCGAATTTAGCTTATATTCCTTATTCATTTGGGGATCAGTTGGTACATAAATTGGTATGTTAATTGTTCAATCAAAGTAAATCAAGAAAATGATCAGACTCCTTGTACTTTTTTTTAGTTTTTCTGCCTTCTCTCAAACAATAGACAAGGACCACGAGTTGTTGTGGGAGGTTTCTGGCAAAGGTTTAAAAGAAAATTCATATTTATTTGGCAGTCTTCATTCCAATGATAAGCGATTATTTAACTTAACGGATAGCACGTATTACGCAATGGATCAATCTGATATGATTGTTCTTGAGGCAGATGTGTTTTCTTTATTTGAGACATTAGACACACGAAAAGGGGAAGTTTCCATTAAATATGATAACAAAGGAGAACCATATACGGGTGATGTCTATTCGACGGAAACTTTGTATGGAGACGAAGATGGAGCACCTCAATTCCTGGATGCATACTTTCAGCAATACAGTTACAATGCAGGAAAGGAATTTTCTGCCTTAGAAACGATTGAATCTCAGTTTGAATTACTGGACAATGTGGTTCCTGATTTTTCACAAATGAGAATCGAATCTTTCTTGACTTCTAAAGAAACGATGACGGAGCGGTACTTAGCTGGTGATATTTACGGATTACATGATGTAATGAAAATGTCACTTTCTATCTATCCTGATTTATACAAGGAGATGATCATTGACCGGAACTTTCAAATGGCGAATGGTTTGGATTCCATTATGAAAATGAATCAGGTTTTTTGCGCTGTGGGCGCTGGTCATTTAGCAGGTCCGGCAGGCTTAATTAATTTACTCAGAAGTAAAGGGTACAGTGTAAGAAAAGTAATGGCCTCATATACGGAAAAACCAACCGTATCAAAAAATCGAGTTAAAGGATATCGCTCCTATGATTACGTTTCGGATACTTTAGGAATTCATGTTCAGTTTCCAGGGAAACCTGCAGAGGTTTTTAGCAACTATGAAGATTACGATGTAAAGTTAATTTATCGTGATTTTGGTCAGGGAAACACATATGAAGTGGAAATTTATGGAAGAGATTTTGAGATTGGCTTAGCTGATTTGGCTTCTCGATATATAGCAAGTCCAGCCGAGAGTCCTTACGAAAAAATCACCCTGGATAATGGTGGTGAAGCATTTGAAGGGTTGGCAGATTCTTACCCAGTAGGGATTCATTGGACAAGGGTAATTATGTCTGAACAATCGTACGTTGTGATACGTGCGTATGGCGGAAATAAGTTCATGAATTCTCCCCGTCCATTTCGATTTTTTGATCAGGTTTGGCTCCATTAACCGCAAAATTCAATTATTTATAGCTAAAAAGGACATTTTTTCTATCTTTGGTAGAAAAGCACCTTATGATTCCTAGAGTTCAGAAAGAAGCTATAAAATCTAAAATACACAGCAATAAAATTATCCTTATTCGTGGTCCAAAAAATGCCGGTAAGCGAGAGTTGGTAAGCGAGATTTTACACGAGGAAAATCATGCTTCTATCTCATTTGATTGCTCTGAAAAGAAAACCAAATTAGAATTAGATGGAAGCGAATCTATCTTGTCCAAGGTTGATGGTTCTTTTATCATTTTAAATGAGGCACAACATTTAGATTCAATTCAATCGATTGTGGAAAATGCACTGTTAGGAAAGTTAAAACAGACCTTAATCATTTGTTGTTCTTACACTCCTCAGTTAGATGCTGAACTGATGGAAGCGCTTCATTTGGAGGAATTAGATATTCGCTTCTATGCACCTTCCTTTTATGAAGCTGCACAACATTTTGGACTTCCAAAAGAAGAACAGCTTTTAGAGGATCGACTCATCTATGGAAATTACCCGGCAGTTATTGATGATTTGACGCATGCTGAGTTAACCCTGCGTGAGCTCATACAGGATGTTATAGGAACCAAATTGGGCGTTAAAGACCGAATTAACAAAGGAGACAAATTGTTACGGATGATGCAGCTTTTGGCATTTGAAATTGGTGAGCCCGTCAGCTACAATGATATTGGAGAAAGATGTGGTTTGGATAATGAAACGGTAGAACGATATATCGAATTATTAGAGGATGCATTTGTACTCATTAAATTGCCGTCTTATCACACTAGTCAACGCTATGAGTTAAAGAAGTCTCATTGTATATATTTCCAAGATAACGGTATTAGAAATGCTCTTATAAGCAATTTCAATCCTACCTTTCTCAGAAACGACATGCGTCAATTATGGGCAAATTATTTAGTAGCGGAACGTGTGAAATGGATAAGAATGAACAACCTAAACAAAGAGGTCTATTTTTGGAGGACACATACACGACAGCAAATGGATTTCATTGAGATTGGCGATAGAGTGCAGGGATATAAGTGCGATTGGGAAAAAAGAAAGAAGGTCAAAATCCCGAAAATGTTTGAAGAATTGTACCCGGAAGCAAAGACTTCATTTTTGAATCGTTCTACGTATTGGAGCTTTTTATCACGAAAAAACTAATTATGAAATTCGTTGATAATATAGCTGATTACATACACTCGAATGAACTTGTTCTAAAGGATTTGAAGATTATTCTTCCATCTGAACGAATGAAGAAGTATTTACAGGCCGCACTTTACGAAAAGTACCAGAAGCCTATCTTAGCACCCGAGATTATCACAATAGACCGATGGGTTAAATCGCATTCTAACCGTTCAGTTATCGATAAAACGAGAGTTCTTATCGAGTTATTTAAAATTCAACTTAAAGACGCAAAAACAGAGGAAGATCGTTCTTTCGATGAATTTTTGACATGGGGTGAAATTTTGATTAATGATTTTAATGAGATTGATAGGTATTTGCTGGATTCAAAACAGATATTTAGAAATCTAGCGGATATAAAAGAGATTGAGAACTGGAGTTTTGAGAAGGAAGAATTGTCTGAAGCTCAAAAACGATTCATGGAGTTTTGGGACCGATTGCCAGGGTATTACGAAGCTTTAAACAAGGCTCTTGATAAGGACAATCAAACGTATTCTGGAGGTGCGGCCAAATGGTTATCGAACAATATTGAATTAACCTACAAAGAGAACGAAAGCCAACGTTTCTTATTTGCAGGGTTCAACGCCCTTTCACCTGCAGAACTTGCTTTAATTAAGCAGTTGGAGGTAATGGGGAAAGCGCATGTATTAATTGATGCGGACAACTATTATTTGAAGAACAACCGACATGAAGCTGGAATGTTCTTACGTGGAACTTTGGCTGAACTGGGCAAGAAGCAGCTGCCTTTCGTACAGAATGATTTGGAGTCGAAAAAGATAAACGTCCAACTGATTGAGTGTGCTCAAAACACAGGTCAAGTAAAAGTGATGACAACCTTATTGGCCAAACTCAAACAAGAAGAATTGTCGGAGACATTATTGCTATTGGCTGACGAATCGTTGATTAACTCTGTTGTCCGAAATTTACCCGCAGAAATTAAAAAGGCGAACATTACCCTGGGGATGCCAATTAAGAATTCTGCAATAAAGTCATGGGTAGAGGTTGTCTTCTCCATCCAGGAGAACAAGAAACGATTCAATACAAAAGCCGTTTACTTTGCGGACTTACAAAAACTTTGGAATCATCCTTTTGTGTTAGCAATGCTTGGTGAGGATGAACAGCATAAGATACAACGAGCAGATGAAGCAATTGTGCAGCGAAATAGGATATTCATCAATTCGAAAAATTTAGATGTAGGTCCTGTAATGCGCACGATTCTAGATCGTGTCACAATTGATTGGGAAGCCAATTGGAAAGTGGCAATTGATACAATCAGAAGTTTGAATAGGTCGATCTACAAGGAGTTGAATAAGTCGTATTCGTTCGAACGTGCAATAATCGAGTGTTTTGATGCTGGTCTGCGGGATTTCGACAACATCGTAAATGAAAAAGAAGGATTGCCAGAAATGAGTCTGCGAAGTTTTAAACACTTGTTTAATCAAAGCTGGCATACAAGAAGTATCGCCTATCATGGAAATCCAATTGATGGATTGCAAATAATGGGCTTATTAGAGACAAGAGGATTGGATTTTAAACGGATTATTTGTCTGGGAATGAATGAAGGTAATTTGCCTCCAACGAATCCAATTCAAACGATGATTCCTATGGATTTAAGGAGGTTTCATAAATTACCTACCCCAAGGGAAAAGCAGGGGATTTTTGCACACCACTTCTACCGTTTACTGCATCATGTTGAGGACTTAACAATTACGTATTCTACTGCGGAAGAATCCATTGGTTTTAATGAGCCGAGTAGATATGTACTGCAAATGGAAAAGGAGCTGAGTCGCTTGAATCAGAATGTTGAAATCAACCACAGTATATATGCACTTGAACTTGCGCAAAAGAAAATGCTGGTTGAAATCACAAAAACACCAGAAATTCTTGATCGCCTGGATGGACTATTTGCATCGTCGACTTCGGCTTCTATGGTGAAGAAATTTATTGCGTGCCCTTTAGATTTCTATTACCGATATGTTATGGATTTTGGTGAAGAAGAAAATGTGGAGGAGGAAATTGAACACAGTACATTCGGAACTTTTATCCACAATACATTAGAGGAACTCTATACACCCTTCGCTCGTTTTGATAAAGAGGGAGAAGAGGTAAAGCCGGCTCCAAAGAATATTACTTCCATCGATGTTGAAAGAATGCTCAAAGACTTCGAAGTTGCCTTGAATGGCCAATTCATGAAGCATTTCAACAATGATAAAGAAGCATTCACGAAAGGGAAGAATTATCTCGCCTATCAAATGGCAAAGGAGCTTACAGCAAGATTTTTGAAATCTGAAATTCAGTTCCTTTCACAGCAAACAGAACCCGTATTTATTGAGGCTCTAGAAAGATCCTATGAGCATGAAGTGGAAATTGATGTTAGTGGACATTTGAAAAAAGTGAAACTTAGAGGTTACATCGATAGAATTGACCGAATAGGTGAAAATAATATTCGCATCATTGACTACAAGTCAGGTAAAGTAGATGCAAAAGATGTGGAGCTTAGCACTAGAGGCGCATTAGAAGATGTCGTCATGTCAGGTCTAAAGTCCAAGAAACATGTATTGCAACTCATTCAGTATGCTTATTTGTATTACAAACAACACGGAGTGATTCCTCAATCGAGTATCATTTCGTTTGTCTCCAATGAACAAAAGCCTTTTGTATTAAAACCAGGTAAGTTTGATATGGAAGAAATTATTAAAGATTACCCTTCTTTTTTAGGAGCTATTTTAGAAGAAGTGTACGATGAAACAATTCCATTTGAGCATACGATTAAAGGTTGGGGATCGTATTGTAAGTATTGCGACTAAAGGGCATAAAAAAACCTGAAAAGAGTTCTCAAAGACACTTATAAGAAGAAATCTCGAGGTAGGAACTCTTTTCAGGTACCTGCAAGGAAAATAAAACCAAAATATTGAACAAAACCAGAATGTCAATATTCCTACTACCAAGACGAAACAGTTTAAGAAAGGGTTGGGTAAATATTAAAAAAATAAAAAAGCCACTCATTTTTGAGTGGCTTTAATCTTCTTGAAAGTCAGTTTTCTAGTACAATTCCTGCTTAAGCGCCGTGCGGTAATCTTTTATTTCCTCACGGTTAATTTTATGATCTGCATTTTTCAATAAGTTCAAAAGATACAGTAGATTTTCTTTGTCTTCAATTTCGATTGGATATTCGTTTTCTTCTTCATCCTCCTCGTATTGCGCTTGAACACTGAAGTCCTTGTTTTCAGAAAGGAACTCATAAGAAAGTCTCAAAACCTTTGTTACCAATGGGTCTTGTTCTTTAAGAGCATATTCTCTAAGCTCTTTTAAACTTTCAATAAGTTTAGCAGCTTTAACACCATCTTTCTCAACTCTTTTGATGACGTCATCCAATATTTGATTTGCAGCAATAATTTTCATGTCCAAATAAAATTTACAAATGATTAAAAAAACCTTTAATCATTCGTATGCAAATGTACACATCTTAGTTGAAAAAATTAATAGGTCGTGCTAAAACAATCGATAAAAATTTAATAACACGCTAAAGTTGAAAGAAAAGAGAAATGAAACATTATTTTTGTAGTTAATCACCTCAAGGGAAATATGGATCTTATTTTAAAAGGAATTGTTACTGGTTTCATTCTGAGTATCATGATTGGGCCAGTATTTTTTGTCCTTTTAGAAACAAGTATTCGAAGGGGGGCAAAGGCGGCTATTGCATTTGATATAGGCGTTTTGATGAATGACCTTGTTTATATTCTAATCGCATACATCTTTTACAATCAGGTAGCTGAATTGTCAGAAGGGCAAGACAATTCCATTGTTCGATTGATTGGTGGAGGATTATTTTTAATCTACGGAATTACAAATTTTTTTAAGAAAGTTCCAGAGACAAAAATAGAAGGGGTGTTTACTGAATCTACAACAACGAAGGATTTAATTCTTCTTGGTTTAAAAGGATTCCTGCTCAATTTGGCCAATCCTTTGGTTGTTTTCTACTGGTTCAGCGTGATGTCTTTGGGGGCTGAAGACGCCGCAAAGGGAGGTTCATTCTCTTCTATGTTGATGTTCATCTCGGCCATCTTGATTACATTTTTCTCCATAGATCTTCTTAAGATATTCGGTGCTAAAAAATTACGACCACTTGTTACTAGAAAAGTTCTAATTGGCTTAAACCGTTTGATTGGACTTATTTTTGTAACGTTTGGAATTGTCCTGATCATTCAGGGGTTTATTGGAGTATACAAGTAACATTTGTATCGTTTTTAGTTATAGTAAAAAACAGTTCATGCAATCATTTTTTCTTACCCTATTTTCAGTATTGTTGTTGAGCTCAGCGTGGTCTCAAGAAATTGATAAAGAGAATTTATCCAAACAAAAGCAAACCTATTGGGACTTTAGCAAGACTCAAATTCAGTCGCGTGGTAAATACTATGTGGATGAACTTGGTGAAACAACTGAAAAACATGGAAAATGGACCTATTACGACAAATTAGGAGAGGTTGAGGAAGTTAGATGGTACTATCGAGACATGCTGTCAGGTTCGGTTATTCTATATTTTCCAAACGGGAAAAAGCGACAAGAAGGTTATTTTAAATACGACAGACAGGATAGCGTATATTACGAATGGTATGAAACCGGAAATTTAAAAGTTGAAGGGGAATATGCTATGGATCAAGCGGTGAATACTTGGAAGTATTACTACCGCGATGGCCGATTAAAGTCAGTTGAAGAAACGAAAGGTTCTGATAATTATTTACACGAATTTTATTTACCTGACTCTTTGCACACGCAAACCATTAAAGACGGTGATGGTGAGCTTATAACCTATTATACCACAGGTGGTGTAAAAGAATGGTACAACTACAAGAGTGGTCTTAAAAATGGAAAATTTGAAGAGATCAGTATATACGGCTATCCAACTCTTACGGGAGAATTTAAAGACGGTCTTAAGCATGGAACGTGGGAGTATTTCTATTACCGTGGAGCCAAGGAAAAGGAAAGTAATTACAAGAATGGTATCCTAGAGGGACCTTATCACTATTTCTACGACAACGGTCAACTCAATGTAGAAGGACATTATAAAAACGGGGAAAAAGAAGGAGAGTGGACTTGGTACACAAACAAAGGTACACGAGATATGCAAGGGACCTTCAAATCGAGTAAACAACATGGTGATTGGACCTATTGGTATCCTACAGGAGAGATTTCTTATCATGCTAAATTTGACGAAGACAAGAAGACAGGTCAGTGGACATATTTGTACAAAGACGGAAACAAGTTTAAGGAAGGGACATTTGCCAACGATAAGAAAAACGGCAATTGGAAAACATGGTACGAGGATGGAACGCTATTAATGGATGGTAATTACATTGATGGTTTGGAAGATGGTGACTGGAAAAATTATTGGCAAGAAGGTGGATTGAAAAACGAAGTAACGTTTAGTAAAGGTTTGATGAATGGTGATTGGTTATCGTATAGTCCTAATGGAAAGACGAAGCTTTCTGGTGAGTATGAAGATAATTTGAAGACAGGTGAATGGATTGAGTATTTCGAAAATGGCAAGCCAAAGGATATCATGACATACAAGCTATTCAAGAAAAAGTCGAAAATGAACTATAGCTTTTTCAAAGGAAGAGTAGCTTTAGAAAGTAAGTTACATGGACATGCGATTTCATTTTCTTCGAAAGATTTTAAAGTAACGGAGGAAGGCGACTACAAAGAGGGGTTAAAGGATGGAGAGTGGATTGCCTATCATCCTGGAGGGAAAAACCCAGCCGTTGTGAGTAATTATAAGGATGGAGAATTGAACGGAACAATGAAAATGTATAGCCGAAGAGGAAAGTTATTGCAAGAAATGGATTACAAAAACGGATTAAAGCACGGTCGATTTATCATTTATGATAAAAAAGGTGAGGTTACTGTTGAGCGAAAGTACTCCTTCGGAATGCAAGTAATTGAGGGAACTGAAAGCGGATCAGGGTCTTTTTCACCTGGCCGTTAATTTTAGGTAAACAAGTCTTTGGCGTTCGAACTAAATAGCTTGATCGCAATCGCTAATAGAATGATCCCGAATACTTTCTTTAAAATTGCTATTCCACCTTCTCCTAACATTCTTTCGATTACACGAGTTAGCTTTAAAACGATAAACACCAGTATTATATTAATGATAATCGCAATGGTAATATTTAGCTCGTGATATTCGGCTCGCAGTGAAATGATTGATGTCATTGTACCTGCACCTGCAATAATTGGAAATGCTAATGGTACGATACTCGCGGTTTTCCCAGAAACTTCATCCCTGAATAGTTGAACACCCAGAATCATTTCAAGTGATATTGCAAAAATGATGAGTGAACCAGCCACAGCGAACGATTCAACATCAACGTGGAACAAATTCAAAATACCCTCACCTAGAAATAAAAAAGCCACCATAATTACAAGTGAAACAAGACTAGCTCGCATTGCGTGAATGTCTCCAGATGTTTCTTTCAGCTTTATAATTAGAGGAATGGATCCAATGATATCCACTACGGCAAATAATACCATAGATGCTTTGAAAACCTCTACCCAGTTGAAACCTCCTAAAAAATCTCCCATTGTATTAAGTTAAAATCGTGTGGTGAATAACAATTGGCAAATATCCGTGCTCCAGCTGACGAATTTTGCCTTCAACATCTTGCATTGTATCATTTGAATCTATTTCGCAATGAAATTGTGCGATGATTTTTCCCTCATCGAATTTTTCATTGACGTAATGTATAGTGATACCTGTTTCCGTTTCATTGTTATCTAAAACAGCCTGGTGAACATTTCTTCCATACATACCCTTTCCTCCATACTTTGGTAAAAGTGAAGGGTGTAAGTTGATGATTTTGTTTTCGAAAGCGTGAATAAATGGAACAGGTATTAACCTGAGGTAGCCCGCCAATACGATCCAATCTACATCGTGTTGTTTACAATTCTCTATAAGTATTTCGGCATCTGCAGCCTGCTCATTGTTGAGTATGACCGTTTTTACGCCCAATTCTGCTGCACTTCCTATAATAGGAGCCTTGGAGTTATTACTCAAAACAAATGCAATTTCAATTGAATCTATGTTTGAGAAATACTTGATGAGGTTCACAGCGTTACTGCCTGTACCTGATGCAAAAATGGCTACCTTCTTAATATTCATAGGGCAAAGTTATGAAGTATCCTTATATTTAGCTCTATACTTAATGTGATAAATTCATGTCAGATATAAAGCACCCATTTATTCAATTTAAAAGAGAGACGTTTTCGGATGAGGAAATGATACAGCGTTCTCGAGATTTTTTTAGCTGGTCAGACAAAAGAAGATCTGTTCGCGACTTCTCTGATCAACCTGTACCTAAAGAGGTAATGGAAAACATTATACGAACTGCGTCCACCGCTCCATCAGGAGCACACAAGCAACCATGGACTTTTTGTTTGATTTCAAACGCAGAACTAAAATCAGTTTTAAGAGGACTCGCCGAGGAAGAAGAACGTAAATCATACGATGGAAGAATGAGCGATGAATGGATAAAAGATTTGGAACCACTTGGGACGGACTGGGTCAAAGAGTTCATAGATATAGCACCTTGGATCGTAATAGTGATGAAAAAAGCGTATGATTTCAATGACGACGGCAGTAAGAAAAACAACTATTACGTCAATGAATCTGTTGGTTTAGCAGCTGGCTTTTTATTGATGGCGATACATAATGCTGGATTGGTGGCTTTAACACACACGCCAAGCCCAATGAATTTTATTTCAAAAGCACTAGACCGGCCAGAAAATGAACGCCCGTACTTGTTGATACCAGTGGGGCACGCAGCAGAAAACGCTACCGTTCCAGACTTGAAGCGCAAGCCAATTGATGAGGTAATCGAATATTATGACTAATTAATTTTGTCTTTTAATAATTTGTGGTTTTCTTTGCGCTTGAATAAACCCTTAAAATAAAGAACAAATGTCTGACGTACAATCAAAAGTAGTTTCTATCATTGTTGATAAACTAGGAGTTGAAGAGAGCGAAGTAACAAACGAAGCGAGCTTCACAAACGATCTTGGTGCAGATTCACTTGACACTGTTGAGTTGATTATGGAATTCGAAAAAGAATTCAATATTGCTATTCCAGACGATCAAGCAGAAAACATTCAAACTGTAGGTGACGCGATTTCTTATATCAACGAGAACGCTAACTAGTAGATTGACTTAATATTTATTGAACGAACGATTCAAGTATGGAATTGAAGAGAGTAGTAGTCACTGGACTAGGAGCCTTAACGCCAATAGGAAATTCTTTGGAAGAATATTGGGAGGGACTATTAAATGGTAAAAGTGGTGCTGCTAACATTACTCAATTCGATGCGTCTAAGTTCAAAACACAATTTGCTTGCGAAGTAAAAGGCTTTGATGTCCTGGAACACATGGACAGAAAAGAAGCAAGGAAATTAGATCGATTTTCGCAATTTGCTATGGTTTCCTCAGCGGAGGCTATAGCAGATTCTGCGATTTTAGATTCTGATCCAAATTTAGACCGTATAGGTGTTATTTGGGGATCAGGAGTCGGTGGACTTAAAACATTCCAAGATGAATGTGAAAACTTCTTTGCAGGAGATGGCACACCAAAATTCAACCCATTCTTTATTCCTAAGATGATTGCAGATATAGCTGCAGGACATATTTCCATTAATTATGGATTTAGAGGTCCTAACTATGTTACTGTTTCTGCCTGCGCATCTGCTTCAAACGCAATAATTGATGCTTACAACTATATCCGCTTGGGTAAAGTTGATGCAGTAGTTACAGGTGGATCAGAAGCTGCAGTGAATGAAGTTGGAATGGGAGGGTTTAATGCTTTAAGAGCATTATCAACAAGAAATGAATCGCCCGAAACAGCTTCACGTCCGTTCGACGCGGAACGAGATGGCTTCGTTTTAGGAGAAGGTTCAGGTGCCTTAATACTTGAAGAGTATGAGCATGCAGTAAAGCGTGGAGCTAATATTTATGCTGAAGTAATTGGTGGCGGAATGTCTGGTGATGCATATCACATGACTGCTCCTCATCCAGAAGGATTGGGTGCGCGTAACACAATGATTTCTGCATTAGATGACGCTGAGATTGACCCAGCATCGGTTGACTATGTAAATGTACATGGTACTTCAACCCCATTAGGAGATATCGCCGAGGTGAAAGCTATTCAGCAAGTATTTGGTGATCACGCCTATAATTTGAACATTAGTTCTACGAAATCAATGACTGGTCACTTACTTGGCGCAGCTGGTGCTATTGAAGCAATAGCATGTGTAATGGCTGTGAAGCATGATATCGTACCTCCAACAATAAATCACTTTACAGATGATCCAGAGTTGGATGATAAATTAAATTTCACGTTTAACGAGCCGCAGAAACGCGAAGTAAATATTGCTCTCTCTAATACATTTGGATTTGGTGGGCATAATACGAGTGTAATCGTTAAAAAATTCAAAGGGTAGTGTTCGCACTATTTCCATTTTTTTCTAAAAAGTTAACACCACACGAGCAGGAAATCTCCTCGTTTATATCGCAACGCTTTGGATATACGCCAAAGAATTTAGATCTTTTTCTTCGTGCCTTAACGCACAAATCGACAGCGAATAACAACAACGAGAAATCGAATGAACGCCTTGAGTTTTTAGGTGATGCTATTTTAGATTCTGTAGTTGCAGAAATGCTTTACATGAAGTATCCAGAGGAAGATGAGGGGTATTTGACAAAAGTCAAATCAAAAATTGTTAGTAGAAGAACACTTGGGCTGATTGGTCGCGAAATGGAAATCAGCAAAGTACTTCGCTTCAATAAAGGGCGCTCTATAAAACTTGAAACAATTGAAGGGAATGCTTTTGAAGCACTTATAGGGGCCATTTACTTGGATGGAGGTCTTATTGCAGTTAAGAAAAGTGTCGAAAATCACATTCTCAGAATTTACGTAAATCTCAATACTATTCTCGAAGAAGAAATTGATTTTAAATCTAAACTTTTCATTTGGAGTCAGAAAAATCGTTTGCCAATAATTTTTGAAGTGATATCTGAAGTAAACGAGGGTTCTTCTTGGAAATACATCGTAAAGGTCATGATCAACGACAAAGAGTTCGGTCGTGGTGCAGGCTCATCCAAAAAACTGGCAGAGCAAGCTGCAGCAAAAGAAACCTTGGCACTAATGGGTGAAGTTTAATCCTCTCCATTCAAAAAGTCGAGAATCTTCAATAACATAACTTCACTCTCTTGGTTTTTAAAGTCACAATAGAACCGAGAATATCCACCATCAATAACAATTCGTCCTTTACCCATTCTACCCGTCAAAATTAATGGCTGATCTTCAATCCAAGCCTCTACTTGTAAACGGTAATCCATAGGAAAGGCAACTGTACTTTTCCCTGCCGGAATGCTGTCAATTTCTTCAAGTTGTAGATTCCCAGCTGCTACACCCTCTGCATTCTGGACTTCAAAATTGCCGTAGCTTTCTTTCTTATAGAGTCTTCTTGTTATTTGATTCGATTCAGATTGAAAAGGCCAGTTATCTGCACCAGCGTATAATCCACCACCATTTTCCACATAGTCCGTGAGTCGCTCAATATCACTCTCCGAAAGTTTACTGGTTGAAGTGGAAAAGAGCATGATTAATTGAAAATCAGATAGTAATTGAGGTAAAGAATCTGTGAATGCAAAGCCAGAATCGGATAGACAAATCGAACTATAGTTTCCCATAACAAGTATATCGTTTGCTTTTTTTTCTTGAGCGAAAAGGAAGGTTTGAAAAAACAAGAAGAGAATAAAGAGCTTCATATGAATTGGTACACGTTATTATTCGATTCGTTCAACTCCGCTCCTTTTTCCTTAACTTAAATAGAAACGATAAAAAATGAATCAACAACAATTGGGACAAGTAGGGGAAGAACTAGCAGCTGAACACCTCTTAAATAGCGGCTATGACATATTAGAAAAAAACTATTCATGGAAAAAGGGAGAGCTCGATTTGATTTGTAAAAAGAACAAGTTGCTGGTAATTGTAGAAGTCAAAACACGGCAAACAGCCATTTTTGGTGAACCTTATCAAGCAGTTTCAAGAAAAAAGCAACAACAAATCATCAAGGTTGCGAATGCTTTCATAACACAGCGTAATATTGATTTAGAGGTTAGATTCGATGTTATTTCTATTGTTATTAATTCGCATAGAAAAAACGTTGAACACATAGAAAATGCCTTTATTCCACTCGTGTAATAGGAATATCATATCTTTGCATCAAATATTTATGCTCGAGATGAACACAAGAAGAACAAGAAAAGGCGGTAACGATTCTAAGAAAAAACCGTTTAAAGGAAAAAAGACAACGAGTCCCAACAAGAAAGCGAGAGCGAAAGGGAAGTACGTTGATCACAAGGATAGACAGAAAAAAGGAGACCCTCTACCAACTTTTAATACTGATGCAATAAGGTTGAACAAGTACCTTTCTAATGCAGGAATATGCTCTCGAAGAGAAGCAGATGTGTTGATTCAAACAGGTGTTGTAAAAGTGAATGGTGAGATTATTACTGAAATGGGTTATAAGGTAAAACCTGATGATCAAATCCAATTTAATAATGAAACGATTAATGCTGAAAAGAAGCGTTATGTGCTATTAAATAAGCCAAAAGGATTTATTACTACGATGGATGATCCAATGGGAAGAAAAACCGTAATGACTCTTGTGCGCAAAGCATGTAGAGAACGTGTTTATCCCGTAGGAAGATTAGATAAAGAAACAACAGGATTGCTTCTGTTTACAAACGATGGTGACTTGGCGAAGAAGTTAACACATCCGCGTTACAAGGCTAGCAAACTATACCACGTAGAATTAAATAAAAACGTTGCGGTAGATGATTTGAAAAGATTGTTGGCAGGGATGACATTAGAGGATGGTACGACAAAATTTATATCAGCAGAATTTGTGTCGGATTCGGATTCGAAAGAAGTTGGCGTAGAATTACAATCAGGTAAAAACAGAATTGTTCGAAGATGTTTTGAAGCGCTGGGTTATCAAGTTTCCAAGCTTGATCGTGTAAAGTTTGCAGGATTAACGAAACGTGATCTTCCAAGAGGAAATTACAGACACTTAACAGAGAAAGAAGTTGCATTTTTAAAAATGAGCTAATGATCTTAAAATTTATAGTTGCTATTTTCATTTTGTGCACGCCTTTTGTGGCGGATGCTCAGCATAAGAGAATGAAGAAGAAGGACTCTTACGCTCAAGGAACGCTATTTGGTTATTGGGGTTATAACAGAAGTGGATATACAAAAAGCAATATGCGCTTTGTAGGGCCAGGATATGATTTCACAATGGCTGGAGCGGTAGCTCATGATAATCCTGAAAAGTTTGATGCTGCGGTATATTTCAATCCAAGTAAAATAACGATTCCGCAATTCAATGCAAGGGTTGGATATTACTTTAAAGATCATTGGGCAATTTCATTTGGTTATGACCATATGAAGTACATTTTTGCTCATAATAACCAAGTTGCGCTTTCAGGAGAAATTAACCCTGGAGTTGACACCGCTTGGTCAGGCACCTACAACGCAGAGCCTATCGTAACAGAAAGAGAACACTTTCATTATGAAAATTCTGATGGATTAAACTACCTGCGTGTTGAGTTAACAAGAACAGATAGGTGGATTACTGTAGGAGAAAAGGATTGGTTTGCACTTTCGACAAATGTCGGTGTTTCGGCTGGGGGAATATTGTCATTTAACGATTTTACTTTCGGTGGACAAAAGAATGTCCGAACAATAAGTATGTCAGGTTATGGTATTTCTGTGCATGTAGGACCAAGGTTCGAGTTTTTTAGACACTTTTTCATCCAGCCTAATTTTGGTACAGGATTTATGCACCAAGTGAAAGTTAGAACACGACCGAATGATCCAAGTTCATTTGCTCGACATGCCTATGGCTATCTAGAGTTTGATACCGTATTTGGATTCTTTCTTTACATCCGGCCAAAGAATGGATGCGATAGCTGTCCTACTTGGTAATAAAAAAGGAGACCTTTCAGCCTCCTTTTAAAATCTATTTTTTCTTACCGTCAAAGCGGAAATCTATTTTGTAATAGAAGATGGGTAAAAAGCCTAATTGATATTTTTCAGCAGTTGGTTCCTGTCCCGGATCAAATAAGTTTGGAGCATATGCCAAACTTAACAGGTTTCTCTTATTAGTAATGTTTACTAAGTCAAGACCTATTTCGTGTGTCACTCTCGTCGTATTTAATTTCCAATTAATCTTCGCATCGATTCTGAAGTAATCCTCAAATTGACGTTCATTAAACCCTTGATCCTGGTATACGATTTCTTGAAAAAGATTTGTTGCTGCAGTGTCAACATAACCGTATCTTTTCCCTCCTGCTAGCGTTATTTTAAATCCTAAAGAGATTGATTGGTTATCTCTGATTTTAAATTCTTTTCCTGCTAAAGCATTCGCTATGTATGCTCCGTTGTAAGAGGTGTTTCTCTCCACGCCATCAGATCCAACGTATTTAGAATCGTAGTACGTTCCACTTACTAGGAAGTAGAATGATTTGCTAAAATACTTCTGAAGTGTTAACTCTACACCATAGTTCGTCCCTGTTCCACTGTTTTCCAGTTCTTCTGGGAAGAAACGTGCGAAACCACTACCCATATTAATCAATGAGAATGATGACGGTGCAACGGTAACAGGGATATCGTATAATGATTGGTAGTAAGCTTCCATTTTAAGGTTAAATCCTTTGTTGAATGCTTTTTCATAACCCGCTCCGAAATGGACGCTTCTTGAGAAATCCATATCGATGTTCTCATACACTTTATTGCCTAAGCTGTCAATCTGATGGTAGAGATACGTATACATTGGTTGTGTCATACTATGCATACCAGCTCCTGCAAATACAGCTTGACCTTTTTTCATGTTTAATCTCCATCCAACTCTTGGCTCTACTGGACTTATACTTCCCTTGCCCATAGAAAAGTATTGACTATGTATTCCAGCCGTGAAAGACATTTTTTCAGTCATTCTCCATTTCCATTGTACAAAAGGTTGAATCAAAACTTCAGAGCCAACGTAGTCCCATCTATTAATAAAGTTGGTATGACTTGCATCCAATACTGAATCGGTCATATTATAAGAGTATAGATCCGCATTCAGTCCAAACTTGATTAAGTGTCGTTTGTTGAACTTATGATTAACGCTAAAGAACCCAGACATCTTAGAAATCTGGTATTTATAGCCCATTAATGGGTAGATCGAATCAATAACTATTGTTGAGTCAGCGAAATCAACTGAACGTGCTAAGAAATCGTGATTGGCCCATTGTTCTTCAATTGAGTAAGCTACGGTAGCTGAAATAAACGTCTTTTCATTTATCGGCTTTTTATAAGTAAGTCCAGCTATCCCCATTTTTGTACCGAAGTATTGGTCACGATCACCTTCTCCATATAATTCTTCACCGGCATCCTCATCTTGCTCTGAAATCACAATTGAAATTTTACTGGCTCCACCAAGAGCAAAGAACGAAAGCGCTCCGCCATTTTTCAAGCGCCAGTTAAATTTGATTTCACCATCACCATAATATGGAATGGCATCCGTACCAAGGCTTAATCCAAGCGGACCGAATAGCGCTAAGGTTGAATATCTTCCCATGGCAATATAGCTTGCGCTTCCATCTTTTTTTAATGGACCTTCAGCCATTAGCTCGGTGCCAAAAATACCAAGCTGACCTGTAAACTCATGACGGTTGTTGTTACCATTTCGCAGTTTCAAGTCAAAAACACCTGATGTTGAATTTCCATATTCAGCAGGGAAAGCACTCATGAAAAAATCTGAATTGGCTAAACTTTTATTGTTTAGGATAGATACAGGCCCTCCAGTACTTCCAGAGATTGCAAAATGAGATGGATTAGGAATGTCAACCCCCTCTACTTTCCATACAACACCCAATGGTGAATTCCCTCTTATGACAATATCATTTCTAGAATCATCAGCTCCACCTACACCAGCAAAGTTAGAGGCCATTCTTGCGGGATCACCACGTGAACCAGCGTATCGTTCCGTTTCTGAAACGCTAAATTGTTGTGCAGATAAAAGTGCAAGTTCGTTAATCACTTCGCCTTTCTTTCTAGCAGTGACAGTAACTTCTTCTTGTTCTACAAAACTTTCTTGAAGAGGCACTCTGACAATTGTTTCTTTACCCGAATTAACCTCAATTGATACTTTCTTGGTATCATAAGTCATATAACTTGCAACCAAGTCATGTTTTCCAACAGGAACATTCTTAATGGTAAAGTTTCCGTCGATGTCAGAAAGCGCTCTGTACATTGCGTTGGTGTCAGCAGTAAAGACTTGGATTTTTGCTCCCGTAATTGGGTATTGTGATTCAGAATCAAAGACTTGTCCTCTAACCGTTTGTGTTGGTTGAGCAATTGCAACACTCGCTCCCAAACAAAGGAATAATAAAATAGTTTTCATTTAAATTGGTTTTGTTTTCAGCTATACAAACATAGTAGAATTGGTCAGGGTAAATTTACTTATTTACGCAATTAACTTTATACTGTTGCGAATAACGCAAATTCAATAAATGGAACATGAAACTATTTTACCTTTTCACTGC
>NODE-202-length-21162-cov-8.52703_pt1 | contig 21162 bp, 24 predicted proteins | sample MGYA00139097_ERZ477577 | MGnify/ENA metagenome assembly ERZ477577
ATTTTATTTTCTAGTTCTTCCTTTGCCTCGTGCATTTTAAAGACCATTTTATCAACGAACTCTAATTCATTTCCGTCCGAGTCCGTAATCTTCTCCTTAACAAACTCGTTAATGGAATCCTTCCCCTTTGCACTGTACTCATGAATTTTCTCCAAAGCATTTGTATCCTTAGCGATGAGGTACAGGTTAGAAGATAGCGTCATTAATTCTAAAAATGTTTTTGTTCTCATAATTTTATGTTTATACCATAAAGTTAGCGTTTTAACTTCTAAAAAAATATGACTTTTGTCGCAGGATACTTAGAGATTATTTTCGTTCTTTGTAGTCAAATATTTAGCCCATGAATCTTGACGTTGCCGTAACAACAATAATGACTTCGAATGTAGAGTGTGTGAGTCGTGAACAAAAATTAGTTGATATTAAGCACATCTACGAACGACCAGATTTTCACTCGCACATTCCTGTACTAGAGAATGATAAGGTTGTTGGAATCGTTAGTTTGGTCAATTTTATGCGTGCAATCCACGATGCATCTCTAGATGATAATGAACGAGTTTATCAAGAATTAAAAGTCGGGGAAATTATGACTCCGAATCCCGTTTCGGTTTCTAGCAAAGCAACTATACGGGATGCCGTTCAAATATTGTCGAATGGTGAATTCCATTCTTTGCTTGTAACAGAAAACGACAAATTATCTGGAATAATATCAACTACTGACTTAATGAAGAATTTACTTCTTGATTAAGTTAACAGATCGTCAACAGGAGCAATCCTCATTTAATCGCTCTTAATCATCTCCTCGAATTTTAAACGATCTTTTTTCTTGTCAAGATTGAACTGATTCTTCTTGTTGTTTTTAGCTGCTTCAAAAGCGATTGACCACGGCTGTTCTGATAGTCGAATGGGAGTGTATTCAGAGAAATAAAGTGAATACTTACTTTCATAATCAAGATGTGCGATTAGCGTCGGTTCGCCTTCTTCAATTTGATTTGTGAAGAATACACTTTCAATTTGCGTATTGGTTTCACCAAGTGAGTCTGGCAACAAATCTTCCTGAATAAACACAATAGGATTTTCGATCTCTACCCAAAAATAGACGTATTTGTTCCCAGGGTATAAGAAATATAATACACCATCATCCCCGGTCACAGTCATTGGATTTCCGTATTCATCAACAAGTGGAGATGTCGATTCTATTTTCAGAAACTGACAAGTTTCAAACATACCGTGAATACTATCTTTGAATTCTTCGTACCCTTCTTCTGGTTGCTTCAAAAGTCCGAACGGCATTTGATCAACTAGGTCCTCTTCCTCACAGTATACTGCCCATGGCTCTTCATTCTCGTCAAAAATCCGCCACATTTGCCTACCTCTTGAGAGCAGCCAATATCCATTAGATTCAGTTGGTAAAAACTCCAATGGCTCATACTCAGAATAATACATTGCTGGGCCATTTTTTTCCAACCTTCCTTTTTCAATTTCGAAATGAATCATTGCGCTATCCCTCAACATACTCCATAAAGACGATCCATTTTCTGTATCGACTATTTCATCCCCAAACAACAAAGGAGTAACCACTTTAAAAGCATCAAGTTTTAACAGCTCTCCATCAGCGTCAAATGTTTCAGAATATGAACTTTTTCCTTTGTATTTCTTCCAAAAGTGAATGCGCTTAATTGTCTCAAAATTGTCTTCGTAATCTATCGTTATCCTTGAAATATTAGTAAGATCGACATATCGAATTTCATCAGAAGGATAGACGTATTCAAGTGATCCATCTGGTAGTTCGCGAATTGAATCTTCATCGTTCATATCCTTGAGAGGAATTACACTATTGATTGGGTGTACTAGACTAATGATCTCATCTCCATTCGCAGTTTCTTTCAATTCTTCAACCAATTTTTTGTCCATTCCAGAAGGAGAATACTGCCCCAGTAAACTTTTGTTCATTTGAAGAATCGACAACAAACTGTACGTTTGTGTATCATCAAATAATGTCTCGTTCTTTTCGGTACGATCAATAAGAACTTTGCGCTGAGCGAAGGAGAAGCTGCTTAAGAAAAGAGTGAGAAAAAGAAAAATATAGTGTGAGTACGGTTTCATAAGTTAAAGATAAATAAAGAGAGCGTATCAAACATTAGGCCTTCTTGAGCCAACTAGTATTAAAGACAATGATTTCCCCTTTATTTGTTTCATTAAGAATTTCATGATGCTAAGTAGCGTATAAGTACAATGTGAAATCGTCATTTCCTTTTATCTTTCCCTAAAGAGAATGAATAGCCTTCTGCGTTGCTCAAAACCTTAATGTTCACATACTTAGTATTCTTATCTCCCAGAATTATTTCATCTTCTTTTTTCGGATCGGCTTCTTTCTTTTTGCCAAATAATCGTGAAAAGGCAGTTTTGGTAACCATTTTCCAAGGAATTCGAAGGTAATACTCCATATTCCCCTCGAGCGATTGTTTACCTGAAATTTCCATGTGTCCAAGAGATGAATTGATAGTCATCTTTGGCACGATCATTTCACCGTCAACAATATCAATATGATTATTTAATGTATCGAAAAGGATCTTGTCTAAGTTCTTGTCTTTGAAATAATCTGACATATAATGTAACAAGGCATAATTTTCCAATCGCCCGTGTGTTACATCTATGTCCATATGTATCTCCGAGTCCTCAAGCTTCGGAATCATGTCATTGTGCATGTGTACTTTACCCTTAATCGCACCAGTAAATTTTCCGTGTAGATTTTCGGAGACAATATGGTCTTGCCCAAAGTTCTCAAACTTGAACATCAGTTTATCTAAATCAACATTAGTCACATGAATATCCGGACTAAAATAAATGAGATCAGGATTTGATCCATTGAAATATCCTTTGATGTCAAAACTACCGCCAGCAGCATCCAAATTCATTTTATCAATGTAGAGGTAATGATTAGGTGTGGTACGAAACTCTCCTTTCAAATTATGCATAAGATATCTGTGGTAGTTCAGATGATCAATATCAATACTATAGGTCATATCAGTGAACGGTAATGTATAAATATTGAAGCCTTGGTCATGGAGTGCTCCGGAATCATCTCCTTTCAACTCCTTTTGCTTATTCTTAATTGCTGGTGTAGGATTGTATTTGATCAGTTGGTCGATATCCAACCTGGATGCAGTCAATTCAAAATGATTATCACGTTTCTTCACTTTCTCATCATCTCCCAAATAGTAATGTAGCGCTGTCTTGAAAACTGAATGACCAAGTTCACCATGGAAATCTTCTACCACCAAATGGTCATCTTCATAGTGAATTCTGCCCTTAAAATTATCGAAACGCAGCGGGTGCACCTTCATTTTTGCTGCAAACTTGTCGAGTGTTAAATCGAATGACTTCAATTCATCTTCAAAATGCAAATAGGTGAAACCATGAATTTTCAAATCATCAAATTCTTCGTGTCGGTATTCTTTTGGAACATAATTTTCTCCTTGATAGGTAAACAATGATTCCAGTTGAAGCATATTTGAAGTCAAATCAAACTCTAGTTTTGAATCTCCTCCGGGATGCTCATCTAACCACTTTTCATAGTGTTCCAATTTACCTGAAAAATGAAAATCGCTTTTATCAATCATTCCAGTAAAATCAACGATTTTAAGATCGCGATCTTCAACAATGATATCCGCGTGAAAATCATGAAGTCGGTGTGGATAATGTTTTAAATCTGCATGCAGGTCTTCAATAAAAAATTCTCCTTTTGGCAAATACTTAGATTCAGTGAAAGCTCGAGCACTCGCTTTAAAATCGAAGTCCATTTCCAAGTTCGTAAGTTCTTCCTTAATAGCAGAACTATCACTACCTGTCAGTTCGTATAAGTTCAGTCTTTCACTCGCTATTTTCAGGCGTGTATCAACCGTATTTTCATTGTGATGCAGAATGGCGGGAAGATCATCAATAGAACCAACAATATGCACATCTGAACTACCCACATTAAATTCGAATTTCTCAATCTTCGCGGTATGTCCATGCATTTCAATGTCGAAATCAAAGTTCTCTACGGGTAAGTCATACCCACTGTACTTAAAGCCAGCATTATCGAGCAGAAAACTGAGGTTATAGTTTTCGTTGAATTTAGAAATCGCATGAGTTGGATTCTTGAAATCAATGACATCGTGAAAACCGACTTTGGCTGTTAAACTTCCAGAAACATTCTCGAAGTCCTCTAAGTCCAAGAATTTAGCAATGAAGTCAAGTTGTAGATTGGTTTCAGCCTCTATTTTTAGATCAGGTGCTTTGAAATTTTTTGCCGATACCTTCGCCTGTATTTCACCATTGTTCTTCCCTAATTTAGCCTTGAATGACTCCACAGCAAATTCCATACTCTCTGTTTGGTGGTCATCACCATTCGTAAAAAACCCATTGAAATTCAGGCCTCGAATCGACTTATTATTTTTGGGATTGGTAATTATACCATTCTTACAGTTGTAGATTGCCTTCACCGCAGGGTTATGTCCATTGATAGAAGGACCTTTAATGGATGTTTCTATTTCCAGTTGTCCACTATTTTCATATTCCTTCAACCGTGGGATTAGTTCTTCAGGAGCGAAGGCAATCAATAAATCAAAATTCGGTTTATTCACTGAGAATATTAAATCAAGATCCATGTCTTTTAGAAAATCAATACTCCCTTGCATGTTAAATTCGGCCTCTTCCAAATGAACTGTTGTTGGTTGTATTTCCAAAATGTCAGCACCTTTGAAAAAATCCAACTCTGTATCAAGATCAATGTGTTTATGCTTTAAAAAAGTTGTGTCTCCGTCTTTAATCAAATTCAACACGAACTGCGCATCCAATGATGAATGAATGGATTTGTCGTGTGATTTAAACTTTGATTTCGCTTTACTAATAAATGCCTCTACCTTCAATCCATTGGACTCGTTCAATTTGGTAAGGTCAATATCTCTCAATTCAATTTTCTTCAAGTCAAGATGAAACTCTTCGCTCGGATCTTCTACTTCCTTTTTGGAGGACAGTGCTCTTACAATATTAAATTCTCCATTTTTATGCTGCACCAAATCAATATGACCTTCATCAAATTTGATTTTTTTGATTTCCATTTTACCTGTGATTACCGTCCACAAATTGAAACCAACATACACATCATTAACAAGTACAATGGGTTTGTCCGTTGTGTCTTTGGTCTCATGTACCTCAAAATCCTCCAAATCAATTGAGATGTATGGGAAATTGGCGAACATTGATATGTGAGAATCACTTATTTGTGTGCTTCCAACGAAATCGGCATTCAAATCCGTTATTAAATCTTGAACAATTTCATCTTGTTTCAGATAAACAATCCAAAGAGTTATACCGAATAAAAGAGTGGGTATTCCTAAAAAAGCAATCGCAAATCGCTTCCAAAAACGCTTGGATTTCATCCAGCGACCTAATTTGTTCTTCAATTTTTTCATTCTTAGGTTCTTGATCTAAATTAGGGTTTTAGTTTATCCAAGACAAAGATCATCCCTATTCGATGCATTCCATTCACTAAAAAATGTTTGTTAGAATATCGGAATTACAGAATATCTAGGGCATTATTCTTTCACTTTAACGGAATCAATCTCAGACACTCTTTTAGCTTCAGTCTGTAATCCAACAACACGTAATTTGTATACCACTGACAGTTGATACCTTGCTCCCAAAGTACTCCATATTGTCTCCATTTGGTTGTAATCAAGGCGTGCTTCTTGGACTTCCAAATTCTCTATTGAAGCCGGAATATCGGCATACACAGTTTTTACAAAAACCGCATTTTCTTTGAAGTATCTGAGCCCGGCCTCAATAAATTTCAGTGATTCGTTGTATGTATCAAAATTAGACGTCAACAACAACCCAATGTTATACCTTGAAGTCAATTCTTCCTGAAGGTATTCCCCTGTTTTTGTTCTTCGTTGTTGCTGATAATACGGCTTCATTGTCTCTTCTTCCATCTTAATGAGTGAAAGAACCAACTTGTTCCTGTTTTCAGCAGGAAGTGTTCCATCAGGATTCACTACACTATTAAGTAGGGCGATATCTTCATCTGTCCCGTATGCTAACCTAAAGTGTTCATTAATTTTTGACTCGATATAATTTAATGCTTCTTGAATCATGAATAGTACTTTTCGTTATGTCTAATTATAGACAGGAGGGTTAGGTAATACTGAACAGTAAAAATAGCCAATAAAGCCATATAAAGTCCAACTCTCAAGGCTTTAAAGTTGATCCATTGCTTAGTCCTAGCATAAAAATATATTGCGAGTACTATATTCACATGTTAAATTAAAGAGGGCGTTTCAAACATTAGGCCTTCTTGAGCCAATTAAGAAGAAAGTCAAAGACTTCCTCTCTGTTTGTTTCATTGAGAATTTCATGCCGTCCTCCTTCGAACAAATGAAGATCAACATTCTTTACTCCGGCATCACGCATTTTTCTTAGCACCTCCGATGGACCTTTTCCATATTCTCCAGCGGGATCCATGCTCCCAGAAACGAGTAGTATGGGCACTTCTTTATCTAGTTTAGAAAAATTTGAATTCTTGTTAATGTCTAACACTCCCGATGCTAAATCGAAATAAAACTGAGTAGTAAAGATTTGCATACAATACGGATCATTTATGTATCGATCTACAATCTCTTCATTTCTACTCAACCAATCCTTATCTGTTCGTTTATTTTCAATGCGCTTATTGAAGTGACCAAAACTAAGATACGTTAGTAATGTCGTTCGTTTCTTTTTACCCCAAACAAACGACATCACACGGGCAATTTGCTTACCAATTATTCCCTTTAGCCCTGGATGTCCAATTGTCCCTGAAAGAATGATTCCGTCGCAAATTTTCGGTCGAACATGCATCACACTTCTGACCACAAATGAACCCATACTGTGTCCCAAAAGAAAAACAGGAGTACTCGGGTGCTTCATTTTGATTTCTTCAGTAATCTTAATTACATCATCAACAACAAGTTTCCAACCACCCTTATCTGCGAGATGACCAACATTGTCGATCTCTCCAGCTGTTTTCCCGTGCCCACGCAAGTCACTTGCATAAACGAAATACCCCTCTTGATTCAAAGCTGTTGCGAACTCCGCGTAACGCTCCGAATGTTCACTCATACCATGCACAATGTGAACTATTCCGATAGGCTCGTGCACCATCCATTGATTGATATGAATTACTTCTGACATTTCTAAGCATGAAAATTACGATAAATCTACTATTCCCTATTATTCGAAATTCGATCAAATTGGTATCTTAGCTCAGAAAAATAATCAGACATGAAATATCTTATTCCTCTCGCCTTACTCGTCCTTGTATTTTCTTCTTGTAAAGACAAAGATGCAGAGAATCAAGCGGCCGCTGATGACGCAACTATTAAACAATACATTAGTGATCACAACCTGAATGCAACCGCTACAGGCTCTGGACTATACGTGGTTATTGAAAACGAAGGAACAGGGGCTTCTTGCAATAGTTCCTCAGATGTCCGTGTTGCTTATCAAGGGTATTATACGAACGGAGATATTTTTGACGAAAGCATGCAAACAGGAATAGAGTTTAATTTGCAAAGTGTAATTGCTGGCTGGACAGAAGGAATTCCCCATTTCAAAGAAGGTGGTAACGGAATCTTGTTGATTCCTTCTGCATTAGGTTATGGGGCAAATGGTACCGGTCCAATCCCAGGAAATACCGTATTGATTTTCAACGTGGAGTTGATTGACGTACTATGATTGAATCCAAGTCATTCCGCATAACCAATAAAGATTTTTTTCAATTATTAATGGAACGCCATCTTCGTGAGCGATGGTGGCTATATGCTTTATTTATTAGTATGGCAGTATTCCATGGATTAAAGCCTAATAAAATTGAACTCGATTGGTTTTTTCTGATCTTTTTTATTTTTTATCCGCTGGTATTTGTCCTGCAAATTTATCGTCACGCTTATTCCAAAGCGAATAAAATTTTCTTTGAGGAGCGCTACTTTCAAATTGACACTAAGTCAATCAAAGCTTTTATGAAAAATGGCAGCGAAAGTACGGTGACGTTCGACAATCTTATAAAAAAAGGAGAGCTTAAAACATACTTCCTCCTATATATAGCTAAAAATCAATTCATTTTCATTCCAAAATCCTGTTTTAAAAGTGAACAGGACAAGGCCTGGTTCGTGCAGAACGTAATGAAATAAAGCTATTGCCTTACTTATTGCTGACCTTAATTAGCCGACTTGTTTGTATACGTCCTTGAAGTGCTTCATCATCCTAGAAAGCGAAGCTCCCCATCGCAATCCGAATTCTCCTCCACGTTCTGAAGCCTGCATATAAAGTGTCCAGAGTATTTTGTGACTATCTGTCGTGAAAAAAGTAAAGTGTCCCTTGATCTGATCGTTTTCGCTGTCAAGACGCTCAAGGATTATTACAAAACCTACTTCTCCTTGATCTGTTTTTGGATAGTCACTGATAATTCTTTGAATGTCGTTCAATTCCAACTCTATCGCGGGGTCATTAAAAGCGTTAATTGGTCGTTCTTTATAACTCTCCTGAATATTCTCTTTTGCTAACACAACTTCTTTATCGAACATCTTTTCCATTGATGTTCTACCTGTGTTCTGAACCCAATCAGAGTAATAGCGTTCAATCCAAAGTGGTATAGTTTCCAATACATTAATCCCCTTCTTCTCGATCGATTCATCATGAATTACCGCATTGGAGAAATCAACTCCAAAGAACACGAGTGTATCTCGATTTAATACACGATGTATATCCACTTTCTTTTGACGAACGAGTGGAAAATCATCCGCGTGTTTTACTGAAACGTATTGCGCTGTCAGATAGGTAGGAAGTGAGATAATGAGTATTAAAAATAAACGCATATTGCTTATTTAGCTAGTATAAAATCAATGGCTATTCACGGAGACCTTCAAAGAATTCTGCAAGAGCTTTCCTTTGTTCTGCATTTAAAGAAGCTTCCCCATGTGTCCACGTATAAGAGTTAAGGGGCATTGCGCCATCCTCAACCATTTCCGCACATTCTTCGAGCTTATGATCAGCCTTTTTTGTCGAGTAATCTGACCACTTTGAAAAGTTTAGTTCCTCTCTCCCTTCATCAATATGGTGTTTTAGCCACCAAGAAACTGGCGCGATCTGCGCGTACCATGGATAAACTGTTGTATGAGAATGACAATCATAGCACGCATTCTTTAAAATCGTTTTTAACTCATCGGTCGGTTGCGTAATCGTAATAAAATCTTTTTCCTCTTCGATTACGGGATTAACGGTATCAATGCGGAAAAACTGGAGTATAACCAGTATCACGAGAAAGGCAAGTAAGATCTTTTTCTTCATTGGGTGTTTTTTATAAAGGTAATAATTTGATATTGCAACTGCTTAATGACGATAAAACGATTGTCGACCATCGATTGACGGATCATTCATCATTAAAATCGAATTCACGAATGTTAGGGGTAAATGCATTGTTCTCCCAACGAAGAATAACGGTATTTTTGACAGAACGCATCCACGACATTTCATCATCCATAGGCTCCCCTGATTCACGATCGTATCTAATAACCCCTTCGTAACCTTCCTCATCGTTAGGGAAAGTTAGACTCTCGGAGAACCAAAACCCACCATCACCAACATCTGAGACATGAATCGCCTCGATCAACTTTTCTCCATTATTGAACAGATAAGTTTGTCCTCCATCAACACCACATGCCTCCGCATGAAGGTTCACAACCAACATATTTTGAATGTTGTCCACTCCTCTATCATCATACGCTTGGATACTGATAGCATGCGTGTTTAGATAGGATTCATGTCCATAATACTCACCGTTACGCTTTAATACTCTAGAACGTATATTCAGTGAATACTCCTCGCCATTACCCGCATAGATAATAAGATAGGTGTCTCCATCAATTTCCACGTTGTCTAATGCAATCAGTCCCCCAAGTATGTATCCTGTTTTTCTCCCTTTCTTCACCTTGTACCAATTTGAGTTTAGCCCATTAATCTGCATTGTTTCCATTGTTTTCTCAATGATCGTCACCTCGTCACCAATCGAGAGGGTATCAATTGCATCTGCATCTTTTGAAGGCTCCTTTCTAAAAACCACTCGGTCACCATAAAGCAACTCTTTACTTCCTTTCTCAAATTCAAAATCAGCATATAATATGCGTTCGTCCTGTCCAAAAAGTAAAAAGGAAGAAAGTAGAATCGTAATTATAATGAAAGCTCTCATGAGGAATGTTTTATTGTAAAGATAAGGGATCGTAAAATCAATTGAACTACTGTTCTTTGGCAAATACCGTTCCACCTCCACCATAATGATCGCCATTTGCGATAACATGATAAGGATAAATGATTTCCGACATCCCATCTGAGCCCTCGCCTTTTTCAATCACTATTTCCCATTTCTGATCACTGCCTGAAAATAGAAGTTTTTGCGTAGCTTTAGAAGGATCAAACTCATGATTTAGTTTGTAAATCTTAGGGTTCTCATCCATTTGATTAATGAGCACCTGATCATCAATAAAATAAAACGTCCAAAATGGTTCGGTAAACGAAGCATAAAAATCAAATTCAATTTCTTCTCTCTGAAGTTGATTCAACAACATTTGTGGATCGTCTTTTTTTGGTTGTTCCGTTCTGTAAAATCCATCGAAGGCAATTTGCTCGCTGTGAAATTGGGCGCATTTGAATTCTTTTACACTTATACCTGCTTCCGTAAAATGAAAGTCCAAGGCTTTACAATTGTTTTCCGAATAAGTCGCTCTGCCTTGTTGGTCTACAACTAAATCGCCTGCAAGTTTCGCAAAATGAGGAGTACCCTTTCCTGTGTCAAACACAAAACGACAAGTAGTGTCTGATTGAGCATGAATGAGTAAGACGATTGATCCTTTATCGAGTTGAAGAGAATACTTGCCAGGATTATACATGCATCGAGTTTCTTCTTTCTCAAGATTGTGTGAAAGGGTATCCTCTGGAATCAATGATGTCGAATCAATAAATACATCAGATGACATTGGAGATTTTGACGGCCCTGCTGTACAAGCCGTTAGAACAATAAAAATCATGAAGAAGTAAATTCCTTTCATTTTTATATGATTAACCCTTGTAAAATACGAAATGTGACGCAAATTCATGACAGGCCTCTGCCAAACCTAATTAGCTGTAAAAAAGTCATTTGTTTTTATTCTAGCATTCCCCAATCTGGTTTTTTGGTAAGATTTTATTAATTTTCGGTAACCTAAAAACCCACTAAATGAAATCATTATTTACAATCCTAACCCTGTTATTTGTTTTCCTTTCTGCAAATCAATCAAATGCCCAATCTCAAAAAGAGAAATTAGTTAGTGCACTAATAAAACAAATTAATGAGTATCCAGGACAGACTCTTGGGTTTTCTGCACGAAATATTTACCACGTTTATAATATCACGATTCCTGCCGGAGCTGAGGTAAAAGAAACCACAAGTTCATACATGACAACTGTAGATATCACTTTGACTGTGAGTAATGGTACATATGATATTACCAAAGAAAAAATACCGTACAAATTGACCGTATTCAAAGAGAACAAAGGATCTCATGCCATGGCAAGAAAGAATGTTGGTGGTATACAGATATTATGGACAAAAAAGGAATCTACCAAAGAGTTTAGTGATCAGTTAAAGGCACTAAAAAATCTAGAGAACACTAAATTTGACGAGTTATATAGTTCCGAGGATTCATTTCCCGAAGAATGGAAACAAGTCCCTTCGAATTAATTCTTATTAAACTTATAGAAACTACTCTTTATGAAATATCTTGCTCTGCTAATTCTACTATTTGTTAGCACACTCTCCTTTGCGGATGCATGGGACAATTTAACGCATGAGGAAGCGACAAAAGTGGTGAATTACTTAAACCAAAACCCTTACGTTTTTGATTTTTGTGATTGTTGCCAGAGCGATGACGACGAGGATGATATTTATACTGTTCAATTAATTAAGGTGACTAATGTGCGAATTGTTCCCTGTAACTGGGACAAGGATTTTTACTCTGTAGAATACGATTTTCAAGCTATTGCAGAAATCATTTATAAAGAAGATGGTTCAGGCAAGGAGATTATACCGCCCTATGTAGAGCAACAGGAAGAAGCCCCATTGATCTATATGAATTACACTTGGGGATTTAATTCATCATCAAAGCTGGCGAAACCTCTTTTTGAAAGTATAGATTATCATTACGTAGCCGAATATGGAGGACGTTCCTGTAAAGAAGCTTTTTCCTATCCTACACCGAAAGAGTTAAACCAAGTCGGTAAATTCAAAGCATATAAGCAGTGGTGGAAAAAAGCAAAGCCTTCGTTTCTCAATTAGAAAGGTTTAGAATAGTCGCTTCGCCAAATATTTGATTTTCAACAAACTACTACCAGGAAATACTTGTGTTAACACCTTTCCAACAAGTTTATAATGTTGTTCATAGGTTTTTGTCTATTCTTTTTCAATTATTAAGAACAGTTTCTTACGCCAAACAATATTGCCATCTTTTATTAACGGTCCCGTTTTCCCCTTTCTATCCGTGACAATAAATTTACCTCGATCGTACTTTGGTGAATAATTCGTTTGCCACTTAACAAACATAGGTTCTGACCGAACTTCGTATCGTTGCAAAGAATCATTATAGATGAGTAATTCAAAATGATCATTCTTTTTGCCAAAATAGGGACGATATTTTGGCTTCGCTTTATAAAAATCAGGATCTGATATTGCAAAAACATGATCATATTCACATGGAATAAGCACTCTACCTGTAATCGAAAGTAAGCCGAAGAGTTCATTTTTTCTTACATTCACGACGGTATCTTCCCCTCTCACCATATCCATCCAATCGTATTGAAAAGGATGAATTTGTCTTCCAGAATAAGTGATCATACCAAACCTATTTGTTGTCAAGGAAAGCATGGTATTAGAATAATCCTCGCTTTCCAGGGAATCATATAATTTTCTCGTGTAGATATCCATGAATTTTGCCTTGCCATCTTTGAGAACGACTAGAATATGCCGAAAACGATAGTCACTCATGAAATGGATCACCTCATCATACAATACATCTTGTCCAAAAGGCTGGTCATCCATCGTTCTTAACTTCCATTGATTATTGTGACGCACAGAAAAAGCATAATAGGAAGAGTCTAAATTTCTTGTGTAATATTGAAAACAAACGACTTCTTCGTAATTAAAGTCAAAAATCAATTGTCCAGCAGGAGTATAAACGCCCATTTCACCTTTCTCGTTTAAAACCCTAAACGGGGTGTTTATGTCCGCGAACAATTCCCCATCCAAGCCAAATGCGTCTTTATAATTACCTACAAGAAGCTGATATGGAATTATCGTGTTCCTTACCGAATCAAGTATGGATACAGAATCCCCTTTTACCGCCAAGAGTCTATTGGGAACGTTATTAAATTTCTCTATTACGACCTTCGTAGAATTCTGACTTAAGGAATAGAAGGTGAAAACAAGAAAAAATATGGTCGCTATTGCCTTCATCGAATTACCCTGTTAATCCTTTACTAAAACCTGAACTGTACGGCTAGACTCCAGTTCCCCACGGTACCAATCCTCAATTGTAATTGTCGCCTTGCCTTCTGCAATTCCTTCGAAGATGTAGGTCTCTTTAGCACGATCTCCGCCGGTTTCTCCTTCTTTAGGTTCCTGTATATACTTAAACTTTTTATCTATCAACTTTATCACAGATTCATCATCCGATTTGCATTCTTTTTGAATACCCACCGATCCATGTACGGTCCCTGTATAGGATACTTTTTCTCCAATGGCCAATTCAATAGTCTCCGTCCCCAAATTAATCTCAATCATATCACTTTGCTGTTCTATTTCCTTCTGACTTGCACATGCAACACATAGAAGCGCAAGAATGAAAATTAATGGAATCGCTTTCATGATTTTCGTTCAATTAATTATTCTCTTCTTCAATATCTGATTCTTCTACCGCATCTCGTTCAATTGCCTCCGGTGCAGGAATCTCTCGCATGTCCTCTTCAGTGTCTTCAACCTCCAGCAAATCGGTTGAAGTTTTTAAGCGTTCCAATTCTAAAATATGAAACTCATCGCTTAGAAATGCGGCCTGAACTCGAATTTCGAAGTGCTCATCACCTTCTTTAAAATAGATCTCTCCCTTCAGTTCTTTTATCCCGTTTTGAAAACGTATGCGGTATAAAAAATCCTCAAACTCAATCTTCTTCCAATTAAGATTCAATTGATTCCCTTCTTCGATCAGGTCTTTAAATTCGTTTTTATTGCGTTCTTCAAAAAAGGTATGATCTCTTTCTTCACGAATCAATTCTTTCCTTTCTTCATCCATCCACAACTGATCAACCAAGATTAAGAACTCTTTCTCGTTAATGAATATGGCATTGTACTGCTCGAAACTGTCAGGACCAAAATTGCTGAGCATTTCATAAACCTCCGAGCACAAATTTTCTGGAGCACATGTAGTTTTGACTTGACTAATGGCTACAGTTGGAATAAAAAAGATCAGGAAAAATAGGTTTTTCATTGTTGCTTGTTTCGATAAATATACAATATTCTTGGTCGAATTTCCTTGTTCCTTCTACCAGAATAAGGTTCTCGAAATTTGCCGCCAAATATGAATTTCTAACAGTGAAACCAAAATTCCCTTGTTACTATTAAAGAGAAATCCAGTTATATAGATAACTCCATAATCTTCAAGTCTATGAAAACCTTTCTCCTTTTCTTTGTCCTCATTTTTTGTTCAAGCACTTTCGCACAAGTAAACTTTCACCTTCGGGCTCGTATCAAGGACACCGTGGAGATCGATAAATTCAAACCGCTAGATAATGGATTTAAAGTGCAACTGCTGAACATGGCACCAGGGCATTTTCGCATACAGAATGAACGTGCTGCCGAACTCTTAAAAAGCGAAACCATCGTTGGAATTGACCTCGTTTATTCCGATTTCCCTGAAGGAGAAGACTTCTCAGAACTTAACAAAAGAAGGATGATTGAACTCTTCGGTGCTCTGCCCTCCGCATTTAACCGAAGTGTTGTTCAGTGGCGGGTGGTGAAACAAACAGGAGTAAAAAAAACCGGCGGCATCTCGAATTACTTTCATGGTTTCGCTGTTTACTACAGACCCATGCCCCCTTTCACTTCTGAACGAGATTTGATCAACGCCGTTGTGGACGGGAAAGTGAAACCTGAGGACTCTACCTTGTTAAAGGTATTTAAGCGACATCCGGAATGGAAAGACATGTTGGTTGTCTGTGATGTAACGGGAAGCATGTCGCCTTACACTGCTCAATTGTTGCTTTGGATCAAAGCAAATCAGAAACTGCGAAGTATGAAAGACATATTGTTTTTCAATGATGATGATGATATGAGTTTTGCTCAAGTCGGTAAGGATGATACAACAGGAATGTGGTCGGTCAGCTCAGGAAACTACAAGAAAGTAATTGACGTGGCTATTGAAGCGATGCAAAATGGAAAACACCACGAAAACAACTTGGAGGCCGTTTGCGCAGCCATTAAAAAGTATCCCGAGGGCAAAAAGAAAATCCTCATGATTGCAGATAATTGGGAAGATCCGTGTGATTTACAACTCGTCGCCTATTTAAAGAAACAACAAATCCCTGTGCGTATTATTATCTGTGGTGTCAATGCTCGACTCAACACAAACTATTTAGATATTGCCAGACAAACAGGGGGTACTGTGCATACTATGGAACAAGATCTCACGAATCTCGCCAAAATGAAAGAAGGGACTCGTTTTAAGGTGGGTGATGTGAAGGTTATGTTGAGGGGAGGGAAATATTATCAGATGAACTAATAGTTTACTCGTTTAGCCTAACCCAACACCGTCAATACCAAATTTCTATTCCCTCCTCTGTTTCGGAACTCACACAAATAGATGCCTTGCCATGTTCCTAAATTGAGTTGATGATTAGTGATTGGAACAGTTACCGAAGAACCAACCAAAGAAGATTTTATGTGCGCTGGCATGTCATCCGGTCCTTCATAAATATGTCGATAGAAGGGCTCGTTTTCTTTGACGATATGATTAAACGATGCCTCCAAATCTGTTTGTACGGTTGGGTCCGCATTTTCATTGATGGTCAAACCCGCCGAAGTGTGTTTTATAAAGATGTGCAACACTCCTGTTTCGGGTAATTCTATGGCTTGCTCGATACGATCAGTAATAAGATGAAAGCCGCGACGGTGTGGAGGAAGTGTTAATTCAGTTTGCATGGTGTAAAGGTAATCTTTAGCGATAAAACCTACTGGCTTAAAAAACAAATGCAGGCTCAAAAGTGGGAGCCCCAGTTTTAAGCCTGCATTTATTCAATCACTTTTCTGAATCAGATTCAGTGACGGTTACTTTTTTTCAAAAGTGAATTTGTAATTGTGGATTTTACTCTCGCTGTACGGAGTTCTCACGTGAATCTCTCGCAATTCATCGATGATTAGTTCCTTCAGATCAGCTTGTGAAGCTTCAATGTTTTGAATCTGAATCAATCCATCATAAATCTTGAATTGAACCTTCACAAAATCCTCACCGAACTTGTCCAATGTGATTGTACTCAAATCGACGCTCACTTTTTCACTAATCTCGTCAACTAATCCAGGGGTCGTTCCAGCAAGACTTGAACCAACTGTAAAGAAACCCATTGCCATTACTACTACTAACTTTTTCATACAACTACTTTTTTTCGTATTCATTCTGTAAATAACATTTACTCTAGGACTGACTCAAATCAAATAAGTTACAGTTCCAGCGAATTAGACAAATTGCTTCTTTTGATTCCTTTTTCTCTAGCGAGTTGACTTTTACCTTTCGTTAATGTTTAACCAATGGAAAACTATCTTGGACACTCAATTCCCGATGCAATAAATCTAAAACAAATGTATGCACACATACAATTGAACTATGGGATTTTACATGAATTTCACTTTCGCGTTGTTGAGTGGATGAATATTTGGATAAAAGGATAGCAGGGTCAATAACACTTGATTACTAGAGGATTACCCTTTAACATTCTTTATGACTCAATCGAAAACAGAATAAATATCCTGCAGCAAGTTACGAGAGATACTCAAATCTCATTGGATTCCAAAATCTTGCTTGCCTCGTTTGAATTGCACAATTGTATCATTCGCTGGGCGATATCGTTCGCTTCTACCGCACGGTATTTTTTTGGAATCAAAGGTTTCAAGAATTTGAACACAGCAATCCCCATCTTTTCTCCCCCGCGATGTTCTTGACGATTCCCTGCAATGAAACTCGGTCGTACAATATAGGTGCGCTCAATTTCAGCATCCATGACTGCTTTCTCCATATCGCCTTTGATCCGGTTATAACCCACAGAACTGTTTGAATTCGCTCCGATTGCAGACACGACCGCAAAGGATTTTATATTGTTTGCTTTCGCCATTCGCGCAGCTGTGGAAGGAATCCCGAAATCTATGGTTCGATAGACTTCCTTGTCCGGCGTTTTCTTCTTCGTGGTTCCTATGCAGCAATACACCTCATCCCCTGTAAAATCGTTTTGAAAAGCCTCCAATTGTAACATATCACCGATGAACTCTTTAACCTTAGGGTGTTTGACGTTCGATGTCTTTCTTGAAAACAACTTGACTGTTGAATAATCATCATTAGCCAGTAATTGCTCCAATACACATGAGCCCGTGAGCCCTGTTGCTCCAAGAATGATTGCTGTTTTTTGCATGGCGCAAAGGTAGCGAGTTATATGAGAACTTAGTTCTTAATAACCTCATCGTGTTTTTAGAGTGGGCTCCGAGTATTTAAGTCCAAAGGCAAATAATCTGTTATAACTTCACCACATAAGAAACCTTCGCATAGGTTGCGCCAGGCACTTTATTATAGAGTACTTCTTTCTTCACTGCCGCCGTCACGCTGTTGACCAACACTTCATTCTTACAAGTCGTTTTTGAACGATCAAGCTTCACAGCGACTACTCTTCCATCTGCATCAATCGTTAAAAACATTCCGATTTTAGTGGATACATTAGATCGCATATTGGAGGTATTCAAATGTTTTACAACAACACGTTTCGGCGCTGCTTCTTTGGTGCTACCTGCATCACCTGTTCCACTTGCACTTGCATCGTGCACCTCTTCATTCAAACTTCCTGCGCTCGTCGCATTCGTACTTGCTTCTTCTGCATTAGAATCACTGCCATCACCATTTGCCCCATCTGCTCCCGAGGAATTGTCATTTCCTTCACTTGAAGATGAATTCGCATGGCTCCCTGAACCATTACCACCGTCTTTCATTTCTCCTTCATGTCCCTCTCGCATAAAGGTTCCATTGATCCATCCTTCCCCTTCCAGTTGATTGACAGAAACAATCTCCAACGAAAGCGTTCCTAATTCTCCTCCTGCTTCAATGTATACATACCCCTCATCTACGCTGTACTTCCCACTCATAGGTGTTCCATCATACGTGAAATTGCAAAATTTAGAACGAAAAGTAATTGATTCAACGAGGGGAATATCCTTATGCCCTTTACCACCTCGACCGTTGTCTCGCACGCGCATAAACTCTCCTTGGAGCGTCTCCATCGTTACTTCCGTTTCTTCGACTTCCGTTTTACATCCCACTAAAAGGGTGAATAATACAAGGCTATACAGTAGATGTTTCATAGGTTTAGTTTTTCGGGTTTAAGTAGTGTTTTGAATATACGGATTTTCTGCGAACTCAGGTTATGATTACAACACCAGAATTGTACAAACTCGACTTTGCTCCGCGCTCTCATTATGCAAAATATCAAAGTGTTCAATGACGATTCGTTCCTTCTCTATTCCTTTCTTCCAAAAGTATTTCTGAACTGCTTGTGCCCGCTTCTGCGCCAATCGAAGGTTATATTCCTTTTCTCCAGAAGGATCTGCATAACCGCGCAAACTAATACAGGTTGTTGTATCTTCTCCGGCAACGATCGCATCTAAAGTTTCCTTCCCCTCCTTGCTGATGGAATACGAATCATTGCTAAAAAACACTTTCTGGAATCCATACTCATGGGTGATCTCCCCTTCTCGGTAATCATTTTCAATGATGAACCCTTTGTGCATTTCATCTTCATTGTTCACGATGTGCACCCATTTCATCTTTTTGAGTTCTTCGGTCACTGGAATTTCCACAATGTTAATGACCAAATCTTGATCTCCTGAACTCCCTGCCGGAACAGCCCCCATGAACGTCAAATGCTTGTTGTTGAGTTTCCCTTGTTTCTTCTTTACCTTCTCTGACAAATAGATCAACGGCTGAAATTTCTTGTCCTTATCCGCCAGCAAGGTCAAGGTGAATCGTAAGGTGTCCCCAACATTCAACTCTTCCAGAATTGGATAGCTTACTGCCCGTAAAGTTTTACGATGGCTTACTCCTGCGTCAAAGGATAAACCACAGTAGATCACTTTAGTGCCTTCTGCCATATAGGCCAACTTAATGGCACGTACCTTCTTCACCCCGCAAGAATCGGCATCATAATACCATTTCCCTTTCCCTTTTACTAAAAACAGTGGTTTGAAAAGCAACACTTGATCCTTTCCATGCGGTTTCATTTTGGTCCCCTCGCCGTTAGCAGCGTTGGCACCTTTAAAATGTTTAAAGTCTTCCAAACCAATGGAATTCAAGTCTCCATCCGTTTGAGATAAACTGTTCAGTGAAAATAATAGTGTAAGAAAGGTTATGAAAATGCGTAGTAGATTCATAAACTTTGATTAGTAGTGTCCCACAAGTTAAAAATATTTGACGAGAATAAAAAAGGAAAGGGGGCTCCCCTTTTGAAGAGTGGGAAATCTCCGAATGAACTGCTAAATAAAGTCGAGTAGTAGGTCCTTAGACTAGAAAGGTGTATTCAATGTTTTACAACATCGAGGACATAGTTGAGCAACTTTTTCGATTATACTATCTTTAACTCTTATGATCAAAGAATTATGGACAAGCTCTTCTCTTTATTAGCAAAACATGAGTAAACTAAACAGTATCACCGTTTTTTGCGGCGCTCGCAGCGGTGCAGATGACAAATTCGTTGAACAAGCATCCGCATTAGGTGCAGCCTTGGCTTCAAGAGAGATTCAGTTGGTGTATGGTGGTGCGGACTTAGGGTTAATGGGAGCTGTTGCGAATGGTGCTCTACAACAGGGAGGAAAAGTTACAGGTGTTTTGCCAAACTTTTTGCAAACCAGAGAGATTGCGCATCAAGGGCTCACAGAGTTGATCATCGTAAAATCCATGCACGAGCGCAAAACGAAGATGAACGACTTGTGCGATGGTATCATTGCGCTGCCTGGTGGATTTGGAACGCTTGAAGAGTTGTTCGAAATACTCACGTGGGTGCAACTGGGTCTACAGAACAAACCCATCGGCATTCTCAATGTGAATGGCTACTTCGATCCACTGATCGCATTTGTAGACAACATGGTGAACAACGATTTTCTGCGTGGCATAGACAAGAACTTGTTGATTGTTCACGACAACGTTGATGCGCTGCTAACCGCCATGCAGAATTATGCGCAACCGCCTATTAAGAATCAGATGGATAATGAATTGACCTAGGCTTCGAGAGCCTCAGCCTACAATATCGAGAGAATCTCAGGCTACGTAATTTTGTTTTTCTCTTCAACCATAAGGAGAACATGAACTATATAGGTTTTTATGAGCACGGATGGGCCACTGAGGCTCTCGAAGTGCCCATCGAATACCAAAACTCTTCCATACAACTACTCTTCCAAATCACGATAAGCGACTGCAAAACTCGGTAATAGGTGTTCCGAGCCATGAATTAGTGCCTCTTTCTTCTTTCTGCTCCAGCCTTGTACTTGCTTCTCTCTATTGAACGCCCAATCTATTCTAGTGAACTCTTCACAATACACCAATTCCACCGGAGCATGTTTACGTGTATGCTTCGCACCTTCACCCGATTGATGCTGCTTTAACCTTCTCAGTAGGTTACGCGTGCTACCTGTATAATAGCTTCCGTTTGCGCATTTCAGAATGTACATGTGACAGGTCATAGTATAATAAGTTAGGAAAAAAGATGGCTTCGAGAACCTCAGCCTACTTTTTTCGAGAACCTCAGCCTACTTTTTTCGAGAAC
>NODE-203-length-21109-cov-5.94196_pt1 | contig 21109 bp, 23 predicted proteins | sample MGYA00139097_ERZ477577 | MGnify/ENA metagenome assembly ERZ477577
AAGTATTTGCTTTCATCGTATATCTCCATTTATACGTTTTAACTTGTATTTAAAGCTTATGAATGAATCCCCATCCACTAACCATTTAGATTTATTCTTCTTATCTGTACAAGAGTTCACATCCAACCAAAACTTTAAGTCTGATAAGTCATTACCACCCCGAGCCAGTGAGGGTTGCGTTGTGTAGTAGTCAATATACTGGGCCAGTACTTCGTTCGTTTCGGTATCTATCATCTTTTTCGTGAACGATATACCAGACTTTTTCTCGTGTTGTCTGCCAAACAAAACGTTGATTGAGTGGCACTCGGGTGATGTTGCCATCATGTTGCCATGTGGCATTTTCAACCGGTGTTAATGTTTCTGCTATATCTGGGTTTTCTTTTTTCCACTCTTCTATAGTTTTATAAACAGTGAAACCTGCATTGTTTTCGCATTGATAGCTGTGTAGCCCATAAACAGGAATTAAGTCCCAGAAAACAAGGTTATACATAACTAATGCTGCAATTAATCCTGTTGTTCCCGGTCGATTACCTGACTTATCCGCCCATGATATAGCTGCAATAATTACAGCTATTGAAATCAATATGTATAAAAATAATGCACCAAAAACCATTAAGCCCAACATATGTACTCCTTTGGAAAGACAAAAGGGGACAGATTTATTTTTCTACTCATTCATCTCTCCCTAATACTCTCTTGCTTATAACGCAGTAAAGGCGCCAAGAAAAACTCAATAATTCGTCGTGTACCCGTTTTCACTTCTGCCGTCACTGCCATGCCGGGCATGAGCCTGACTTCTCTATTGTCGACTTGAATGGTGTTCTTTTTCATGAGTAAGTGCATGCCGTAAATCAGCCCGCGTTGTTCATCTACCGTGGCATCATTAGAGATGGTGGTAACTTCTCCATCAATCAGGCCATATTTGGTAAACGGGAAGGTGTGGATTTTGATTTCTGCATTCATGCCTTCTTGTACAAAGCCAATGTCTTTATTTTCTAAAAACACTTCCACTTCGAGTTGTTCTTCATTGGGCACAATCAGCATCAGTTGTTGGGCTTCCATCACGACACCGCCTACGGTATTGATACTCAGTTCTTGTACTTGACCTGATACGGGGGCGTAGAGAATTTGTTTGGCATTAAGATCGGTAGCTTTTGCTAGTTCTTCTTGTAATGAGGCCAGTTGACGTTGTAAGTCCGTCATTTGAGTTAAGGTGTCGGCTTTAGTTTGCGCTGTTAAGGTGTTGAGCTGTTCTCTAATGCCGTTTTCTGAGGCTTGGAGCTGGCTTAAACGATGGCGCTGCGCCGCTAAATCTTGTGTTTGTTCGATACGCTCTTGTTCTAATACTAGGTATTCGGTTTCAGGGATAAGCTTTTTGTCATAGAGCCCCTGCATGGTATCGGCTCGTTTTTTAATAATGGGCAGGGTTTGTTCTAGTTTATTGATTAAGGCTTGGCTGCCAGCTTGTTCTGCCTTGATTTCGGTAAGGTTACTTTGCAAGTTATGACGTTGCGCTTGGTATTGCTGCCATTGTTGCCAAAGTAGACGTTTATGCAATGGGTGAAAGCGTGCATTTACAACAAGTGAGTTTAGGCCTGTATCCATTAAATCAGTATTCTATCCTTAGAATGAAGATAGGCTTGGCACGACCTACCTTTGTTAAGTTTCTAAACTATATCAGTTTTTTTACCTTTTGAACTAGGAATCCATCCTCAAAAATATTTCTTTCGATTAAAGTCATCGGTGAATAAATTCAAATATATTATCGTCTACGCGGTTTACTAGGCTTTCGCTTTAAAGCTTTACCTCGCACATGTTGCGTTCTAAAACTCTTAGATGCAGGCTTTTGATATGCTTTCTGACTTACTCGTTTGCCTTCACCCTGCTCACCTGTTCCCGCTGGTTGCCATGTTGGAATGAGGTGCTTTTTACCATTACCAATTAAATCAGCACGGCCCATTTTTTGTAATGCTTCACGTAACATTGGCCAATTTTCTGGATCGTGATAACGTAAAAAGGCTTTATGTAAGCGTCTTACTTTAATGCCTTTAGGCACGCTGATATCACCGCCTTTACGGCGTACTTTACCTAAAGTATTTTTACCTGAGTGATACATTGCTGCTGCTGCTGACATCGGTGAGGGTAAATAGGCTTGCACTTGATCAGCTCGGAAACCGTTTCGTTTCAACCAAATAGCCAAGTTCATCATGTCTTTGTCTGTTGTACCAGGGTGCGCAGCTATAAAGTACGGTATTAGATATTGTTCTTTACCCGCTTCTTTTGAGTACTTATCAAACATTTTCTTAAATGCATCATAAGTCCCAATACCCGGTTTCATCATCTGTTCTAGTGGGCCTTGCTCAGTATGTTCAGGTGCAATTTTTAAATAACCACCGACATGATGTGTAACCAGCTCTTTCACATATTCAGGTGATAGCACTGCAAGGTCATAACGCAAACCTGATGCAATTAAAATTTTCTTAATACCCGGTAAGGCACGTGCTCGCTTATAAAGATTTATCAGTGGCGTATGGTCTGTACCTAAGTTCTTACAGATCCCTGGATAAACACATGAAAGACGACGACAACTTGCTTCGATTTCCTTACTTTTACAAGCAAGTCGATACATATTGGCTGTCGGACCACCTAAATCTGAAATAACACCGGTGAAGCCTGGAGTCGTATCACGAATTGCTTCAACTTCTTTAATAATTGAATCTTCCGAACGACTCTGAATAATACGGCCTTCATGCTCAGTAATTGAACAGAAAGTACACCCACCAAAACAACCCCGCATAATATTGACTGAGAAACGAATCATTTCGTAAGCAGGAATATTTTTATCACCATAAGATTTATGGGCGACACGACTATAAGGAAGATCAAACACCCCATCCATTTCAGCGGTAGTTAGCGGAATTGGCGGCGGATTAAGCCATACATCACGTTCACCATGTTGTTGTACCAAAGCAAATGCATTGCCGGGGTTTGTTTCAAGATGAAGAATACGTGAAGTATGTGCATATAAAATCTTATCTTCTCGCACTTCTTGATAAGCAGGTAACCGTACTACAGTATGTTCTTTATCTGGGTTCTCAGCTCGTTTAACCCGTTTAAACTCAATAACTTGCGCACCATCTTCCAGCTTGTTATTGCTAGAATTAGTTTGTGACTCATCACAACTCTCAGCCGTCTTCATTTGATAAGGATCAATCGGCGGATTAAGTTGGCCAGGCTCATCGACACTGGTTGAATCTTTCTCCCACCAGCCTTCTCGTTGACCATGTTTGGTTATAAATGCTGTGCCACGGATATCCGTCAGCGTTTTAATATCTTCTTTTCGTGCCAGCCTATGAGCAATTTCTACAACTTGGCGCTCGCCATTACCATAAACAAGAATGTCTGCCTTCGCATCCATAATGACACTACGGCGTACTTTTTCTGACCAGTAATCATAATGAGCGATTCTTCGCAGACTTGCTTCAATTCCACCGATAACAATTGGAACACCTTTATAGGCTTCACGACAACGTTGACTATAAGGAACAACACAACGATCAGGGCGTTTGCCACCCTCACCATCAGCAGTATAAGCATCATTACTACGTATACGGCGATCAGAGGTATATCGATTCACCATAGAATCCATATTACCGCCCGTGACACCAAAGAATAAATTTGGCCTACCTAATTGTTTAAAATCTTCAGCACTATTCCAGTCAGGTTGAGAAATGATTCCAACACGAAACCCTTGTGACTCAAGAAGTCGACCAATTAAAGCCATACCAAAACTAGGGTGATCAACATAGGCGTCGCCGGTCACAATAATAATATCGCAGGAATCCCAGCCCAGTTCATCCATTTCTGCACGCGACATAGGCAATTGTGGCGCAACACCAAAGCGGTGAGCCCAAAATTTGCGATTAGAAAAGAGTTCAGGTGCTGCTTGCATAGGACCTCAGTACATGAGAAAGATAAAACTAAAGAGGTATTCTAACAAATCGAGTCAATAACCGAGAGTTTTAATCGGGAATTAATTGACAATGCTGACTTTTGTTCCCAAATGGATATATCTATTTAACTGCTCCACCTCATCATTGCGCATAGCAATACAGCCTTTTGTCCAATCAACAATTTCATGAATTTCAAGTTTATCTTTGGTTTCTTTGCCGATGCCATGAATACCAATAGAACCACCCAAAGCTGTATTTTGAGGTGGTAAGCGTCCCTTCATATGGGCATCTACAATCGCACGGTATTCTTTTTTTGAAATAAGACGGGTTTTAAGTGCTCGTTCTGCATCATCAACACTTGGGTAATTTATCTGTAAAAATAGGTGAAAACGGTCGCTACTTCTTACACGGCTAATGTAATAGGTTCCTAATGGTGTTTTATAGTCGCCTTCTTGTAGTTTGGGTTTACGGCCACCACTACCAAATGCAACCTTATAAGTACGCAGAGTAGAACCATTCTTTTTCACAACTAATTGGTGATCAGAGCGGTCAATTACTAACTCGATAGCCTCACTCGCCTGAGCAGGCGCTAGTGAGGCTAAACTTAAAAACAGTATTACAAAACAAGCTTTCATATTAATTTCACGTTACAAAAAGAAGGCACTGACATAAGTCCTACACTTTTTCATCGTAGTCATCGGCAGTTAGTATAGCTATTTTAAGGAAATAATCGACCAATAAAGCTACTATTTTGTCGCGTCAAATCTTGCAACGATTTAGGTAAATTGATTTCTAAAAATGTTTCTTGCTGTTCAACTCTATTTTTTAGTCGCTTTAAATTTGCCGTAGTCACGGTTTGCATTGTCGCTAGGCCAATCACGTTGCCTTTATTTTTAACTGGCAAAATCATTGTTTTACCATCAAAGCTCTGATTAATACGTGACATTGTTTGATTAAATAGCGGTCTATCACTTCCCCACAAATTAATACTCATAACGCCACGTTCGCTTAAAACACCAGCACAAGAATCAAAAAAAGCTTGCGCACCAACACTAGCGGCCATGCCAACATGATCATAAGCATCAACTAACAGTAGGTCATAACTCACATCACCTTTGTAATACTGTTGCTGCGTAAATAGGTAGCCATCACCAACGTGTATAGTTAAGCGTGGGTCATCACTAGGCACTTGGAAAAATCGGTGTGCAACATCAACAACATCCTGCCGATATTCAATCACATCAATCTTACATTCTGGAAAATGGTGCAAAAGAAATTTAACTAAAGACCCGCCGCCTAAGCCGACTACTAAAACATGTTCAGGATTGTGATTAAGTACTAAACAAGCCATCATGGCTTCGGTATAACTTAACTCTAAAGTATGTGGTGTTAGCAATGACATACTGCTTTGTCTTGGAAACGTACCAAAATGTAATGACCGAGTATTTCCTAAATCAACGACTTCAATCACGCCATCATCTGACTGGGCTTGGTGAACAACCAAACCATCGTAATAAAGCCTCATACTAATTATCGTCCTGCTCGATATATTGCTTAAGTAACCAGCCATTTACTGTTGCGGTTAGTGTTGGCTCTAAGCCTAAAAATTGGTGGTTTGCACCACTTACTTTTCGTTGTTGATAGGCTAAATTACCATTACGCTTCATCATTACTTTTCTTTTTTTAGCAGCCTCTTGGACTAACGTGAAGTCTCTTTCACCTAAAAGATCTAGAATAGGATTTTGGGCTTCTATAAGGTTCGTTATATCGTCAGGGCTAGTTGCTCCAACCAGTACTAAGCCTTCAATTGAACTTATGCTACCTAATAGGCTAATAGCTAATTCACCCCCGCCACCATATCCAAGCAGTATCACTCGCTCAATGGACTTTGCTTCTATAAAACTCAGCGCAGCACTCACTCGTTGTTCATTAGATACAGGGGGTAGAGCTGCCTTTTCATCTGATTTTGATTCATTATTATCTTCTAGCTTGTCATCAGATTGAGTTTGTTCTAATTCTGAGACTTTCGGTTCTACTGCTTGCTCTTCATTTGCCTCAGCACTCATTTCTGTCGCGGCACCTTCAACATCTGGCGACACTTGATCACTCGGTTCTTCAATAAGATAAAGACTAGGTTCAAATGGATAATCTAAGGCTAGCGTTAATGTTGACCAGCCATGCTCTGGAAGAGAATGTCGAAGGGAGCTTATTACTCCCGCGCTATCGAACTCTTCACCAACATCATGTAACAAAATAACGCCACCATACTGCGTCCCTAGTGTTTCTTCAGTAAAAGTAGCATCAATTTTTTGTCCGGCCACATCTAGTGCTTGATAGCCAACCACAGTGCTTTCATGACGAATCATTAAGCCTTCAGATGCCGATGATTCATTCTCTGTTACCGGCTCTTCTGTACTTGCTGCTTCATCTGCAGCCCAAGTAACACTTATCATAAAGCTGCTCATTATTGCGGCAAACAAAATGTGTTTCATTGTTCCCACTTACTTTCTTCCTTAATGGTTGATTATCTATCAGTATAATTCAGCTACATAAATTTACAAAAGCTGAAAAAAAGCATCACTTGAGGTAAAGTATAGGGTTTATACCCGTAAGCACAACATTAACTTAATAAAGAGTAAATACAATGGCTGAATTTAAAATTGCACCCTCAATCCTATCTGCAGACTTTGCCCGCTTAGGTGAAGAAGTGGACAACGTATTAGCATCAGGTGCTGATATTGTTCATTTTGACGTAATGGATAACCACTACGTACCTAATCTAACAATCGGTCCATTGGTTTGTGACGCATTACGTAAACATGGTGTAACTCATGAAATTGATGTGCATTTAATGGTTAAACCTGTTGATCGCATTATTCCTGATTTTGCTAAAGCAGGCGCAACATTCATTACTTTCCACCCTGAAGCATCTGAACATATCGACCGTAGCTTACAATTAATCAAAAACGAAGGTTGTAAAACAGGCTTAGTATTCAACCCTGCAACACCACTTTCATTAGCTGAGCACGTTTTAGATAAAGTTGATCGTATCTTGTTAATGTCTGTTAACCCAGGTTTCGGTGGCCAATCTTTCATTCCTCATACATTAGATAAACTACGTGAAGCTCGTAAAATGATTGACGAAAGCGGTTACGATATCGACCTTGAAATCGATGGTGGCGTAAACGTGAAAAACATTCGTGAAATCGCAGAAGCTGGTGCTCGTACATTCGTAGCTGGTTCTGCCGTATTTGGTGCTGCAAATGCTGATGATCCAAACCAATACGAAACAATCATCTCAGCTCTTCGCGCTGAATTAGCTCAAGCTAAAATCTAAACATGGCGATCAAAAAGCCAGAAATGGTGTTGATTGATCTAGATGGCACGCTAGTAGATAGCGTGCCTGATCTAGCATGGTGTGTCGATGAGACCATGAAGGCGCTAGGTATGCCTCTTCGTGGTGAAGCTAAAGTCCGTAATTGGGTTGGCAATGGTGTACCAAGACTTATCGAACGTGCATTGATTGATCAAATCGATGGTTCTCCATCTGATGAATTATTTGCAAAAGCTTCACCGATCTTTATGGACTTGTATGCTGATAATGCTAGCAAACGTAGTCAACTCTATCCTGCGGTTAAAGAAGGCCTGCAATGGTTAAAAGACCAAGGTATTCGCGTAGGTTGTGTTACCAATAAAGACGAAAAATTTACGCTGACCATTTTAAAAGATTTAGGCCTTTATGATTTCTTTGAAATTGTTATTAGTGGCGATACATTACCACTTAAAAAGCCTGATCCAGCACCACTGTTACATGGGGCAAAATTTTTCGGCATTGAACCCGAAAAAGCAATGATGATTGGCGATTCAATTAGTGATGTTAAAGCATCTCGTGCAGCAGGTTTTTCAATTGTGTGCATGAGCTATGGCTATAATCATGGTGTTGACATCCGGACAGCCAACCCTGATGTAGTTATTGATTCTTTTGCTGAACTAGCTGATGTAATTGATGGAGATTAACGTTTAGTTAAGAGATAGACAGACTTCTATCCCAACTTAAACCTGAGCTAACAACCTATGAACCAAGCCGAATTTGATCAATTAGCCGCACAAGGCTATAACCGTATTCCACTCGCACGTGAAGTATTAGCTGACTTAGATACTCCTTTGAGTACTTATCTAAAGTTAGCTGACGCGCCCTATTCATACTTACTTGAATCTGTTCATGGTGGTGAAAAATGGGGTCGATATTCGATTATTGGTTTGCCTAGTGAAACGATTGTACGTATTACAGGCAAAGATATAGAAGTTAAGCATTGCGGCAAAGTAATTGAACAAACTCAATCAGAAGATCCGCTTAGCTGGATTGAAGACTTCAAAGCACAATATAAAGTACCTGATCTTGATAACCTGCCACGTTTCAACGGTGGTTTAGTCGGTTACTTCGGCTATGATACGGTTAGATATGTTGAGCCACGCCTCGGTGAGTGCCCCAACCCTGATCCATTAGGCTGTCCAGATATTTTGTTAATGGTATCAAACGATCTGATCGTATTTGATAATTTAAGCGGTCGCTTATACCTTATCGTTCACGCTGATCCGAGTCAGGACAACGCTTACTCAGATGCTCAAAAAAGCTTAGATACACTCACAAAACACCTACGAACAGCAACACCAAAATACAGCTCTTCCACTACAGGCAAGGCAGTGAATGAAGACGATTTCGTATCTGGCTTCACCCACGATGGTTTTATTGATGCCGTAGAAAAAGCAAAACAGTACATAACTGATGGCGATATTATGCAAGTCGTTTTATCTCAACGCTTGTCAATACCCTTTTCAGCACAAGCAATGGATCTCTATCGCTCGCTTCGTACACTAAATCCATCGCCTTATATGTACTATCTAAACTTAGAAGATTTCCATATTGTGGGCTCATCTCCTGAAATCTTAGTCCGAATGGAAAATGATGAGGTCACAGTTCGCCCCATTGCAGGAACACGTCCTCGAGGCAAAACTCCTGAAGAAGATAAAGCTCTAGAAGAAGACTTATTAGCTGATCCAAAAGAATTAGCTGAACACTTAATGCTGATTGACCTAGGTAGAAATGATGCCGGTCGTGTCAGTCAAGTAGGTACTGTTAATTTAACCGACAAAATGATTGTTGAACGATACTCACACGTAATGCATATTGTTTCGAACGTAACTGGGCAAGTTGTTCCTGAAATGACTTGCCTTGATGCACTCCGTGCAACTTTCCCTGCAGGTACTGTAAGTGGTGCAGCGAAAGTGCGAGCCATGGAAATAATTGATGAACTAGAGCCTGTTAAACGTGGCGTTTATGCTGGTGCTGTTGGTTATTTATCATGGTCTGGTAATATGGATACTGCTATTGCTATTCGCACTGCGGTTATCAAGGATAATACCTTAACGATTCAAGCTGGTGCGGGTATCGTATATGACTCCGTTCCTGAAATGGAATGGCAAGAAACAATGAATAAAGCGAGAGCTGTATTCCGAGCTGTTGCAATGGCAGAAACAGGACTTGATGTTCCTCAACATAGATAATATTTAGACATATTTTGAACACAAAGAACTATTGGTCCAAATTATGTAATACTTGAGCAGATTACCTCTGTAATCTGATATTAAAGATAAATTAATGGACACAGACTGTATGCTAGAACAAGATAAAGAAAACTCGAAGGTATCTAGCTTTCAACTTCCCGCTAAACCCCAAGCTTTGGCGGATCTTCAGCTTGAAAAAGCCAAGCCTGAACCCTCAATACAAGCATTTGCGGACATTATCTCAAAAGATGTCGCACTGTCATCTAGCGTACTTAAGATTATCAACTCTCCTGCTTTTGGGCTTAAAAGAACGGTCACCGATATAAAGCAAAGCGTCATTATGCTTGGTTATAATAATGTCACTAATATTGTATCTTTCTTTCAGCTACGCAACTCTTTCCAAGACCGTGCGGCAATATCCTTAGAAAAGTTTTGGGATACAGCCATGGAAACGGCTAATATGATCAGTCTCACTTTAGAAAACTTAAATTATAAATTTTCTTGCACTGCTGAAGATGCGTACGCCTTTGGCTTATTCAGAGATTGTGGTATTCCACTATTAGCGGTTAAATACCCCAACTATAAAGAAGTGTTAATAGAAGCTAACTCTAAACCTGAGCAGATATTTACTGCTATCGAAGAAAGTTATTACCAAACCGATCATGCTGCAGTTGGTTATTTCATGGCAAGATCATGGAATTTACCTAAACAACTCTGTGATTTAATACAAGATCACCATAAACAAGATTATTTAGTATCAAATCTTGGTGAACAGTCTCAAAAAGATATCTATGCCTTAACTAAAATAGCCAGTAACGTATTAAATCACTATAAGTTTATGAAAGATGATTCAGAGTGGTTACTAGCAAAAGATTCCGTTTTAGAGTATTTCTCACTCAGTGAACCTGATTATCAAGATCTTGAAGATGATTTAAAAGATGCATTTGATATCCACTACACCTAATTTAAGTAACAATATTGAATTCAACATCGTGTATTAACTATACATATCCATTTATTCATGTTCTTTGCTAGAATAGACAAGCTAATTGATGACTATGTTCATCATGGCGAGTCAGCGATTAATTAACCCTAAAGACTTACAACTATGCTTTTAATGATCGACAATTACGATTCCTTCACTTACAACTTGGTGCAATATTTTGGTGAGTTGGGTGCTGATGTGCATGTTCACCGTAATGATAAAATCACCATTGAAGAAATAGAAGCATTACACCCTGAGAAAATCGTTATTTCACCAGGTCCATGTACACCCAATGAAGCAGGTATTTCACTCGAGGTCATTAAACATTTTGCTGGCAAATTGCCTATTTTAGGGGTCTGTCTCGGCCACCAATCAATAGGCCAAGCTTTCGGTGGCGAAATCATACATGCTCGACAAATAATGCATGGTAAGACATCACCTATATTTCATAATAATAACAGCGTGTTCAAGAACTTAAACAACCCTGTTACAGCCACTCGCTACCACTCATTAGTCATCAATAAAGATAACTTACCAGACTGTTTTGAAATCACAGCTTGGACTCAAAATGAAGATGGTAGTTTAGATGAGATTATGGGGATTCAGCATAAAACGCTAGCTATTGAAGGCGTTCAGTTTCATCCAGAATCAATCCTGACAGAGCAAGGTCATGCTTTACTAAAAAACTTCCTTGATCGCTAGAGAATTAAAATGAATTTATCCAATGCTATAAAAGCAGTTATTGCCCAGCAAGATTTATCGCTTGAAGATATGTCAGCTGTTATGCAGCAAATCATGACAGGAGAAGCAACACCAGCACAAATCGGTGGTTTTTTAGTCGGCTTGCAGATGAAAGGCGAAACGATTACTGAGATAGCTGCTGCAGCTAAGGTAATGCGTAGTTTAGCGACTCCAGTTCCCATTTCAGGTGAGCATATTGTTGATACCTGCGGGACAGGGGGAGATGGTGCAAGTACATTTAATGTATCCACTGCAAGTGCATTTGTTGTGGCCGCTGCTGGTGCAAAAGTTGCCAAACATGGGAACCGCTCTATAAGCAGTAGTTCAGGCAGTGCTGATGTTCTTGAAACTGCTGGTGTTAACTTAGAAATCACACCTGAAAAAGTTAAACAGTGTGTCGAAACAGTCGGCGTTGGTTTTATGTTTGCTCAAAAACACCATAGTGCAATGAAGTTTGCTATTGGGCCTCGCCGTGAAATGGGTGTAAGAACCGTATTCAACTTGCTCGGACCATTAACAAACCCAGCTCAAACACCTAATCAAGTACTGGGCGTATATGACAAGAAATGGGTTGAGCCTATGGCTCATGTGTTACAACAGCTTGGTAGTGATCATGTGTTAATCGTTCATGCTGATGATGGCCTTGATGAAATCAGTATTGGTTCAGCCACATCGGTCGCAGAACTAAAAAATGGTCAGGTAACGAGCTACCGTATTCAACCTGAAGACTTCGGCTTGCAACGGTGTGATATTAGCCAATTAGCTGTTAGCAGTGCTCAAGAAAGTCTCGATATTATAAAAGCCATTTTTACAGGTGAAAAAGGCGGTGCACGTGATATTGTCGTACTAAATGCAGGCGCTGCGATCTATGCGTCCGGCCTAGCTTCATCACTTGAAGATGGTATTAAACAAGCACAAACTCAAATTGATAACGGTAATGCACAGGCTAAATTAGATGCTCTTATTGCCTGTAGTAACTCTTAAAATTTAAAGACTAAAAAATGACTGATACTCCAGATATTCTAAAAAAAATTATTCAGCGTAAATTTGAAGAAATTAATGAACGCAAAGAAAAAGCGTCATTACAACAATTAATTCAAGTAGCCGAAAAAGCAGATGCTCCACGCGGATTTGTTTCAGCTATTGAAGCAAAAATAAACCAAGGTGATGCTGCTGTAATTGCCGAAATAAAAAAAGCATCGCCAAGCAAAGGGCTATTACGTGAAAACTTCATTCCAGCAGAAATAGCTAGAAGTTATGAGCAACATGGCGCAGCCTGTTTATCAGTACTCACAGATCATGACTTCTTCCAAGGCCATGAGTTTTACTTACAAGAAGCGCGTGAAGCCTGCTCCCTGCCAGTAATTCGCAAAGACTTTATCGTTGACCCTTATCAAGTTTTTGAAGCAAGGGCGATAAGTGCCGATGCTATTTTGTTAATTGTATCGGCCTTAGATGATAATCAGTTATTAGAACTTAGTGATTTAGCGATGCAACTGGATATGGATGTTCTTGTTGAAGTTCATAATTTAGAAGAGTTGGAACGCGCTTTATTACTGAACTTACCGTTAATCGGTATCAATAACCGTAATTTAAGCACCTTTGAAACAAGCTTAGATACAACGCTTGATTTACTAGGTATGATTCCAGAAAACCACACAGTCATTACTGAAAGTGGTATTCATAAGCCAGAAGACGTCAAACTAATGCGAGAGCATCATGTCAATGGTTTCTTAGTGGGTGAAGCGTTTATGAGAGCTGATGAGCCTGGTGAAGAGCTAAATAAGCTATTTGGTTAAACTATTCTGCTACAAATAAATGTAAGTAAACCTGTTTAAATCATCTGATATGACAGGTTTACTTAATTACAGCCTTGTTAATCTTCAGCTCCATCTGCTGATTGTGTTATAGAACCATCATAAATAACCAGTGTTTTACCGTGAGCCCAAATAAAGCCTTCTTCTTGAAGATCTTTTAATACGCGACCAGCCATTTCACGTGAACAGCCCACCATTCGGCTAATTTCTTGTCGAGTCACTTTAATTTGAACCCCTTCCGGATGTTTCATCGCATCAGGTTGGCTTGATAACTCAAGTAGTGCAGATTTAATTCGCCCAGCAACATCTAAAAAGGCTAAATCGCCCGCTTTTCGTGTCGTTGTCAAAATACGCTTAGCCATGTGTTCAGCGATGTACCACAGTAAAGTTGGATAACATGCTTTAAGCTGGTTATCAGCTAGGGCTTTAATTTGCTTGTAGCTAATTTCCTCTGTTTTACACTTAGTACGAGCTCTAACCGTTACACCGCGACTTTCAACATCAGAAAAAAGACCGATTTCACCTAAAAAATCACCTTGATTCAAATAAGCAAGAATTAACTCCTCGCCATCTTCATCTTCCATAATGATCGAAACGGAGCCTTCACGAATGTAATACAAAGTGTCGGCCGCATCACCCGGGGCGATTAAGATTGATTTAGCCGCATATTGTTTGCTATGACAACAATGAAAAAAGTCAGCCAATCCCTCTTCTATCGCTTTATGTTTAAAGTAATCCATAGCATTTCCTAAATAATATCTGATACAGCATAGAAAATTTTTCATCAATAGTAAACAAACACTGCGAACTAATACGCATTATGGCAGAATTACCTGTATTAATATTACGAATACATGCGAGTTTAAATAATGAAAGCAAGAATAAAGTGGGTTGAAGATTTACAATTTTTAGGTGAGTCAGGCACAGGTCATACTATTGTAATGGATGGTCCTGAAGACCTTGGTGGCCACGGTACAGGCATGAGACCTATGGAATTATTACTGTTAGGCATGGGTGGCTGTACTTCTTTTGACATGATTCAAATGTTAAAAAAAGGCCGTCAAGATGTGCGCGACTGTGTTGTAGAAATTGATAGCGAACGTAGCGAAGAAATCCCAAAAGTATTTACTAAAATTAATGTTCATTACAAAGTGACAGGTAAAGATTTAAAAGAAGCACAAGTAAAACGCGCAGTTGAACTATCAACACAGAAGTATTGCTCTGCTTCAATCATGCTTGGTGAAACAGCTGAAATCAGCCACGACTATGAAATCATTAATGTCGATTAATCGTTTTTTTCTGATGAATTACTTATATGGAAACATGTCATGAACCGTCCACCAGCAACAGGAGGAATGCGTCATGTGGCAATATTTGTTAGTGATCTCGAAGCCTGCGAACATTTTTATGTTGATTTACTAGGCATGCAGGTTGAGTGGCGCCCTGACTCTGATAATGTTTACTTAACATCTGGCAATGATAATCTAGCGCTTCACCGCGCAAAAAAAGGCTTTGACAGCGCTAGTAATCAGAAGCTTGATCATATTGGTTTTATCATCAAGAGCCCCGATCAAGTAGATCAATGGTTTGACTTCCTACAGCACCACAAAGTCATGATTCGTCAGCCTCCGCGTACGCATCGGGATGGTGCGCGTAGTTTTTATTGCTATGATCCAGCAAATACGGTGGTACAAATTATTTATCACCCCCCTATTTCTTGAGTAACAACATGAACGCCTATATTTACAAAAGTACCAAAAAAGAAGAGCTATACCTGTACATTACAAACAAAGATGATTTTTCTGATGTGCCACAGCCTTTATATGACAGCATGGGCAAAGAGCCTGTATTTGTAATGGAAGTTGAGTTAACACCAGAGCGTAAGCTAGCACGTGAAAATGTAGAAACGGTGATAAAAAACCTAGAAAACCAAGGTTTTCACGTACAAATACCACCGCCTATTGCTAACGTAATCGATTTTAAAGAACCTGCTAAGTATAAACACTAACAGTGAGTCAACTTGCCCTTCCTAACGTGCCAGACGATGAGCTCGAGCTAAAAGCTATTCGAGCCCAAGGTTCTGGAGGGCAAAATGTAAACAAAGTCTCATCTGCGATTCATCTTCGCTTTGATATCAAAGCATCATCATTACCTGAGTTTTTTAAACAAGCTTTATTAGAACTACGTGATAAACGTATAAATAAAGACGGTGTGCTAGTAATAAAATCACAACATTTCCGAACCCAAGAAAAAAATCGTGCCGCTGCAATTGAACGCTTAAATGAACTCTTAGTAAGCGTTTCCAGCAAACCTAAAAAAAGACTGCCTACCAAAGCAACGAAAGGCTCAAAAAGAAGACGAATGGATAGTAAAACATTACGAGGTAGAACCAAGCTACTTCGTGGCAAGGTCAATATTTAGCTGTGAATCGTTTTTTTTACAGAGGATTACTGCCACTTCCAGTCTACCTATTTTTAACCCTTAGCCTCCCCTTAATTTCACTAGCGGATGATAGTTTAAGCCTCTATCCAGAATTAAAAACAGCTGGAGTACTGGTTGAATCTACTGGAAGAAAGGTGATTGCCTCCAAAGATAAAGATGCCTTTATTCCTGCATCAACCACTAAATTAGTGACTGCTTGGCTAGCACTACAACACTGGGGAGAACAGCATCATTTCAAAACCAATTTTTATTATGATGTTCACTCTCATACTTTATGGGTTAAAGGCAGCGGCGATCCCTTTCTCACCTCAGAAGAACTAGTTTTTATAGCCACTAACCTAAAACAACTTGGTTTAACTGAGGTTCATACTATAGGTCTTGATACAAGTCTATTCCAAACAAACTTGACTTCACCAGGAAGTGACTTTTCCCATAATCCTTATGATGCAATCCCTTCAGCTATTGCCGCTAACTTCAATACCATTAGTATTTCTAAACGAAATGGCCGACTTATTTCAGCTGAAAAACAAACTCCTCTCACGCCAACAGCTATCAGTCTTGCATCCCACCATAGATTAACAAACAAACAACTTAGAGTGAATACAGGTAAATCAACACATCTTAGTGAACTATATTTTGCTGAATTGCTTACCTATTTTCTGCGAGAGGAAGGCATTCACGTCGACAAAAAAGTTATCTGGGGTTCAGCCCCTCATCAAACGCCTTTATATATTCACAAAAATAGTAAATCACTAGGTCAGATGGTCCAGCCTATGCTGAAATACTCAACTAACTTTATTGCTAACCAATTAGTGCTGATGCTTAGTGCTGAACACTTCAAGCGTCCAGTTAATTTTGATGATGTTCAACGCTATATGGAATTAAGTATTAATAATCAATTTGCATGGAAAAATGTCACACTAAAAGAGGGTGCTGGCTTGTCGAGGGCCAACCGGCTGTCACCTCAACAATTAGTTGAGCTTCTAAATACTTTCCGACCATGGAAGCACCTGCTCCCAGAGGTGGCTGTTGGTATTTATGCTAAATCAGGAACGCTGAACAATATTAGCACCTTGGCGGGTTACCGCATTGACGACAATAACCATTGGAATGCTTTTGCCTTAATGATGACTCAGCCTGTTTACCATAAACGCAGGAATACTATAGCTCAAGCAATTACTACCCCTTAGCTTTTAAGTAATGCCACTAAGTCATAAAGTGCTTGTTGAGATTGCTTTGGAGTCAAATCATCGGGATCTAGGGCTGTTAAATAGCGTTCAATTTTAGATGGTTCGGCAACTTGCTCAAATAAATCGACTTGTTGATTCGCTTCACGGTTTGAACTCACGACTTTAGTTGACTCTAACTGCTTTAATTTTACCTTCGCAGCGCTAATAACATCATTTGGAACGCCAGCTAGTTTAGCCACTTGCAGGCCATAACTTTGGCTTGCAGAACCTAACTTCATCTGGTGTAAAAACACTATCTTATCGTCATGTTCAATCGCATCTAAATGTACATTAATTGCAGTTTCATAGAGCTTTGGTAGTTCTGTTAGCTCAAAATAATGGGTCGCAAATAAGGTATAAGCTCCTAAATCTCGCACTAATTTCTCTGCTGAAGCCCAAGCCAGTGATAAGCCATCAAATGTACTGGTACCTCGACCAATTTCATCCATCAACACCAAACTATTTTGAGTGGCATTATTCAGAATATTTGCAGCCTCATTCATTTCAACCATAAATGTAGAACGACCTGAGGCTAAATCATCAGAAGCACCAATTCGGGTGAATATTTGGTCAATCAAACCTATCTCAGCACTTTCTGCTGGTACAAAACTGCCCATATGAGCCATCAATACGATTAATGCCACTTGACGCATATAGGTTGATTTCCCCCCCATATTTGGGCCGGTAATTAACAGTAACCGCTGATATTCTGTAAATGACACATCATTAGGACAAAACGTTTGTTCTGTGACACTTTCAACCACAGGATGACGTCCTGAAGTTATCACGATACCATTGCTACTAGAAAATGTAGGTGCAACATAATTTAAGCTATCAGCTCGCTCCGCTAGGTTTGCCAGTACATCCAACTCTGCTAATGCATTTGCAGATACATCTAAAGCAGCTAAATCAGGAGCCAATTTATCGAATAATGCTTCATAGAGTGACTTTTCTAATGCCAATGCCCGTTCATTCGCACTAAGGACTTGATCTTCAAAGCCTTTCAACTCAGGTGTGATATAACGTTCTGCGTTTTTTAATGTTTGACGTCGAACATATTCAGTAGGTACTTCAATGTGATGTGAACGACTAATCTCAATAAAATAACCATGTACGCGGTTATAACCCACTTTGAGTGTAGATACGCCAGTGCGCTCACGCTCTCTTTGTTCAAGCTGTGTTAAAAAATCACTCGCACGGTCACGAATTGTGCGTAAGTGATCTAATTCTTCGTTATACCCTTCAGCAATCACGCCACCATCACGAATCAATACTGGCGGCTCATCTATTAATGCTGATGTTAATAATGTTAATAACTCAGGAAAGGTACCTAATTCACGATCTAATTGAGCCAATCGTTGCGAGCTTACCCCTATTAATAATTGATGCAAATCTGGCAACGCATTCAATGTATTACGTAAATGCATAAAATCACGTGGCCGTGCCGTACGTAATGCAATACGAGCAACGATACGTTCTATATCACCTAATTTACGAATAATCTCATGCAAACTGCTTGATGTGTCTGCATCAATAAAGTGCTGAATAGCGTGTTGACGTAGCTTTAATACTGAGTGGTCTCGGAGCGGCCTCAATAACCATCGTCGTAGCAATCTAGCGCCCATAGGGCTAACGGTTTTATCCAGAACAGACAATAAAGTATGTGCTTTACCACCTGATAGATTCGTCTCTAATTCTAAATTACGTCTTGATTGAGGGTCGAGTCGAATACTGTCACTGGTTTTTTCAATCCTAATGCTACGAATATGAGGCAATGCAGTCCGATGCGTTTCTTGTGCATAATTAAGTAAGCAACCCGCAGCAATAACCGACACCTCCATCGACTCGCAGCCGAAACCATTAAGATCCTGCACTTGAAAATGTTCACATAAACGGTGCTGTGCGGCATCTCGTTCAAAGTGCCATGGTGGCAAACTGCGAAGTTGTTTTTTAAATTCAGATAATGAGTCTAATAAGTTTTCATTCACCAAAATCTCAGCCGCTTGCAAACGCGCTAACTCGGCATGAAGTTCTGTTAATGAGTCCAATTCACTAATGGTAAATCGTCCACTACTCAACTCAGCCATGGCGATACCATAGCGACCTTTTTGCTCGGCAATAGCAACCAACAAATTTTCGTTACGACTATCTAATAATGCTTCTTCAGTTAGGGTGCCTGGCGTTAAAACGCGCACTACCTGACGTTCAACAGGGCCTTTACTCGCTGCAGGGTCACCGACTTGCTCGCAAATGGCGACGGATTCACCAAGATTAATTAAACGTGATAAATAAGAGTCTGCAGCATGATAAGGCACACCAGCCATTGGAATAGGAGCACCATTACTGCTGCCTCGAGCAGTTAAGGTTATATCTAATAATTCCGCTGCTTTATGGGCATCATCATAGAACATCTCATAAAAATCACCCATTCGATAAAAAAGTAGGTAATCGGGATTTTCGGCTTTGATACGCAGATATTGCGCCATCATTGGAGTATGATTTTGTTTTTTAGTCATAGGCATAGTTTATATCATGCAAAAAATTTCTGATGAGCAACTTTATCAATCGACTGAATTGCTAGCTGAATTATTAATCAAAAAAGGTTTAACACTAGCAACCGCAGAGTCATGCACAGGAGGATGGTTAGCAAAGTGTTGCACCGATCTTGCTGGTAGTTCCGCATGGTTTGAAGGGGGTATTGTTAGCTACAGTAACGACATAAAACAAAATATTTTAGGTGTTCCGTCAGCTACATTGGAAGAGTTCGGTGCCGTCAGCAAACAAACAGCGATTGAAATGGCAAAAGGTGCCCTTACAAAGACCCAAGCTAATCTAAGTGTCGCAATTACAGGCATCGCGGGTCCAACAGGAGGTTCCAAAAACAAGCCAGTCGGTACAGTCTGTTTTGCTTGGAATATAGATAGCACCACCATAACAACCGAGCAACAACACTTTCACGGCGACCGAGAATCTATTAGAAGACAAGCCGTCATGAATGCTTTACGAGGTCTAATTAAAAACGCTAGAGACTGACTCCTTTCTGTGGGATAATCACGTGTTTATTAATACTTTTGGACTCGACAATGGCGACAGCAATGGACGATGGCAAGAAAAAGGCACTGGGTGCTGCACTTGGTCAAATTGAAAAACAATTTGGTAAAGGTGCGGTCATGCGTTTGGGTGACTCTGCCGCAGCACGAGATATTGATGCAGTGTCAACTGGTTCAATCGGACTGGATGTAGCATTAGGCATAGGAGGTTTACCTCGCGGTCGTGTTATTGAAATCTACGGACCTGAATCATCAGGTAAAACAACACTAACATTACATGCTATTGCTGAAATGCAAAAACAAGGCGGTACAGCAGCATTTGTCGATGCTGAGCATGCACTTGATCCACTCTACGCACAGAAACTAGGCGTAGATATTGATGACCTGCTAGTCTCTCAACCTGATACGGGAGAACAAGCACTAGAAATCACTGACATGTTAGTACGTTCTGGTGCCGTTGACCTAGTTGTTGTTGACTCTGTTGCAGCACTCACACCAAAAGCTGAAATCGAAGGTGATATGGGCGATAGCCACATGGGTCTTCAAGCCCGTTTAATGTCACAAGCATTGCGTAAGCTAACGGCTAATATCAAACGTTCAAACACATTGGTTATCTTTATAAACCAAATTCGTATGAAAATTGGCGTTATGTTCGGTAGCCCAGAAACAACTACAGGTGGTAACGCACTAAAATTCTACGCCTCTGTTCGTTTAGATATTCGTCGAATTGGCGCAATCAAAAAAGGCGATGAGATTTTGGGTAACCAAACTCGTGTTAAAGTTGTAAAAAACAAATTTGGTTATCTTTATAAACCAAATTGTGCTCCTCCATTTAAACAAGTTGAATTCGACATTCTTTATGGTGAAGGTATTTCACGTGAAGGGGAATTAATTGATCTTGGTGTAGCTGAAGATATTGTTGAAAAGGCAGGTGCATGGTACAGCTACAACGGAACACGTATTGGACAAGGTAAAGATAATGTCCGAGCTTATCTCAAAGAAAACCCAGAAATGGCAGCTGAAATTGACGCTAAAATTCGTGCAATCATGTTACCAAAAGTTGATAAAAACGTAGAAGCAGCTCCTGTTGAGGATGACGCTGAAGCGTGAAAAAACAATCACTAAACGAACGGGCAATGAATTTGCTCGCTCGTCGTGAGCATAGTGTAAAAGAGTTAAAAACAAAATTAGTAAAAGCAGAGTTTGATGTCGATGACGTTGATGACGTTATCCAAAAACTGACAAATTCAAACCTGCAAAGTGATCAACGGTTTACGGAGAACTATATTCGCTATCGTTCTCAAAGAGGATTTGGTAGCCAACGGAT
>NODE-204-length-21007-cov-5.06066_pt1 | contig 21007 bp, 15 predicted proteins | sample MGYA00139097_ERZ477577 | MGnify/ENA metagenome assembly ERZ477577
AAGATTTTCACTGCCTCAGGACGGTTGCCATTATTATTTGCATCTAACCATTCAATATGGGAATGGTATTCCCTGTTTCTACACATAACTATGAATTACGTTATTGGCTAGCTGCTGGTGGTATTCACCCAGGATACTATGCTCCTCTTAAAGGTGATGTAAGCGGTAAAATTGATGCGGATGCATTACTTTCTGTTACACCTCCACCGCAAATGCCATCAACAATGGAAGCAGGTACGATCTATGGTTACTGTGTGGGTGAACCATGGAACCAACAAGCTGTATTTAAAGGTATTGGTGTTCCAGTTATTACCGACTATGAAATTTGGAAAAACAATCCTGAAAAAGTATTTGGTGTAAGCCAATCATGGGCGGATGAGAATCCAAATACACATATTGCAGTAGTAAAAGCCTTAATTCGTGCAGCGGAATGGTTAGATGCAAATAATAATGGCAACCGTCCTGAGGCAGTGAAAATCTTGTCACAAAGCAACTATGTTGGCGCAGACTACGATGTTATTGCTAACAGTATGACGGGTACATTTGAATATGAAAAAGGGGATAAACGTGACGTGCCTGATTTCAATACATTCTTCCGTCATCACGCAACTTACCCGTACTACAGTGATGCAATCTGGTACTTAAGCCAAATGCGTCGTTGGGGGCAAATTGCAGAGCCTAAATCAGATGAATGGTTTATGGATATGGCGAAAAAAGTTTATCGTCCAGATATCTATGCTATCGCTGCTAAGGAGTTGATTTCTGAAGGTAAATTAGATGCAACAGACTTCCCTGATTTTGCAACAGAAACTGGCTTTAAACCTGCACAAACAGAGTTTATCGATAACATTACCTTTGATGGTACTAAACCAAATGCGTACTTAGAACAGTTTCCAATTGGTTTGAAAGGGCAAGATGTTGTTAAGTAAGGAAAACGTTTAAAACTAGTTACACCTTGCCTGAGCAAGTATTCAGGCAAGGTGAACGTCAATGAGGATTAACAGCAGATAAAATTATGAAAGATAAAATAATCAATTTTCTAGAACTAACCGGTTTCACTTGGTTTGTGCCATTAGTTAAATTAGCAACAGGTGAGTCACCAACCCAACAATTACGAGATTTAGCTAAGATGGTAGGCATTCCATTATTAGCGATTGTTATATTTTTAGGTCTTTGGCATGTGGGTGCCGCAAAAGTCATCACAAGCTTAGGGCAGGTTCCTGGCCCCGTGCAAGTATGGGAACAGGCTGGAAATTTGGTTGATGAGCATTATATCGAGCGTGAAAAAGAGAAAAAATTCTATGAGCGCCAAGACATTCGAAATGCTAAAAAATTAGAAAAAAATCCTGATGCTAAAATTAAAGTGAGACCGTATACAGGTAGAGAAACGTATTTCGATCAAATACTAACAAGTTTGTGGACCGTTTTTGTCGGCTTCGTCATTGCAAGTTTAGTTGCGATACCTGTTGGCATTATTAGTGGGTTGAGTAATACATTGTATTCGGCCTTGAATCCACTTATTCAGGTTTTCAAACCTATCTCTCCATTGGCATGGTTACCCATTGTAACTATGGTGGTGAGTGCCGTGTATGTATCAGCTGATCCAATGTTTTCAAAAGCATTTGTGACATCGGCTATTACCGTAACCTTATGTTCACTGTGGCCAACACTTATCAATACAGCAGTAGGGGTATCATCTATTGATAGAGACTTAATTAATGTAGGTCGAGTATTAAGACTTAACTACTTAACCACCGTATTTAAAATTGTTATTCCATCTTCTATTCCTATGATTTTCACGGGGTTACGTATCTCATTAGGTATTGGCTGGATGGTATTAATCGCAGCAGAAATGCTCGCTCAAAACCCAGGTTTAGGTAAGTTTGTTTGGGATGAGTTCCAAAATGGTAGTTCAAATTCATTGAGCCGAATCATGGTGGCAGTATTAACCATCGGTATTCTTGGTTTCTTATTAGACCGAGTGATGCTGACAATGCAAAAATTCTTCTCTTATGACAAAAACGCTGTAATTCGCTAGGAAATAATCATGGAAAAATATTTAAATATCAGTAACGTTAGCATTGACTTCCCAACACCAAATGGTCCATTTAGAGCATTAGACAATGTTAGCCTCACAATCGATAAGGGTGAGTTTGTCAGCATTATTGGGCACTCTGGGTGTGGCAAATCTACGGTGATGAATATTGTCGGTGGTTTATATCAAGCGACAGAAGGTGGCGTAATCCTAGAGGGTAAAGAGGTCAATGAGCCGGGACCAGACCGCGCCATCGTATTTCAAAACCATTCTTTATTTCCTTGGCTAAGTTGTTACGAAAATGTTGAGTTGGCTGTTAAGTCAGTGTTTAAAGGTAAGAAATCGCCTAAAGAAATGAAGGAATGGATTGATCACAATATCGAATTGGTCCATATGAGTCATGCCAAGGATAAATTACCGGCAGAAATATCTGGCGGTATGAAACAACGTATTGGTATTGCCCGTGCCTTAGCTATGGAACCAAAAGTATTGTTGATGGATGAGCCTTTTGGTGCACTTGATGCGTTGACCCGAGCACACTTACAAGATTCCTTAATGGAAATTCAAACAGACTTAAATAATACGGTAATCATGATCACGCATGATGTCGATGAAGCTGTTCTATTATCCGACAAAATTATTATGATGACTAATGGCCCTGCTGCGACTATAGGCGAAGTACTTGACGTTAAATTAGAGCGACCAAGAAAGCGTTTAGATTTATCCGATGATGCGGAATACAACCATTACCGATCTGAAGTTATACATTTCTTGCATGAGCGACATGCAAGAAAAGTGGCTTAAGACTATTTACTAAACTAATGAAGGTTTATACATGAGTTACGAGTTTAAATTAGATATTGGCAATAAAATTGTTGAAGTCGAATATAAGGGCATGATCACTTTTGAAGAGAGAATGCTTGCTATTAAAGAAGGCTTAGCAATATTAAAAGATAGAGAATATCCACGAATTTTAATTAATTTGCTTGCAGCTAAAATGGATCTCTCAAATTCTGAAAAAATTGAATTGGCTAGTTATATTTCTGTTCAACATTCACTACTCAAAGCAAAAACAGCATTTCTTATACGATGCGAACAAACAGCTAAAGAAGAAGTTGATGAGGCAGTATTAAGAGCAGATAATTTTGTATCACAAGTTTTTTTCAGCCGAACTAGGGCTCTTGAATGGTTGGGCAATGATTAATTTAGGCTATTTGTCAGTTATTTCGAGCTCTAATAATAAATGTGAATAAGGATCTAAAACATGGATGTTGTTGATCTTATAAGTTCTGAAGACCCTAATAGTGTTGGTTTAATTGATCATTCTATGTCTGAGGTTTTACTCGATGTAAATGATAAAGTGGTGGCGCAATATAAAGAGTATGTCTTAAGCAGCGCTTTTCAACCTATCGTTAGTGTTCCTCATGCTTGCACGGTTGGTTTTGAAGCGCTTGTTCGTGCAAAGAGTAGTGATGGTGTCCCTTGCTCTCCATTATCACTTTTTTCTCAGGCTGACTCAGCCACTGAACATTTGGAACTTGATCGCTTATGCAGGCAAGTACATCTTAAAAATTTTGCACGACAAGATAATGGTGAGCAATGGTTATTTATAAATTTAGATTCTGAAAGTTTATCTGTGGAAAAGCCTGTGCCGGGTTTTATGTCTCATATTCTTTCAGCATCGGATATTCCTGCTCACCGAATTGTAATCGAAATTTTAGAAAGTAAAATTGCTGATAAAAGTTATATATTAAATATCGTTAACCACTTTCGTTCGATGGGATGTTTAATAGCTATTGATGATTTTGGTGCCGGACACTCCAATTTCGATCGAATCTGGGAATTGTCTCCAGATATCGTAAAACTAGATAAATCATTGATTTGTCGAGCAGCAGTGGAGCCTAGAATAAAACGAATTTTAAATGGTATGACCTCACTGTTACATGAAGCTGGAAGTCTGGTTATTGTTGAAGGCGTTGAGACTAAGCAAGAAGCATTGGTGGCAATAGAAAGTAATGCTGATATGTTGCAAGGTTTTTATTTTGCGAGACCTGATGCAGCGCTTATGGATGACAGGGAGTTGAAGGCTATGATGAGTGAGCTTCTGACAGATAGTAAAGCTTTCCGAAAGGATGAAGCGGCGAGGTTATCACATCATCTAGAAAATCTGACGGGGTTATTTACTAAAACGATTCAGAAATTAGAGTCAAAGCATACATTAGAAGAGGCGTTTGAGCCTCTATTAGCAGCAGAGGTTGTGTCTTGTTACTTGATAGATGAGCAGGGGCAGCAGATTAGAAAGACCATACATTCAAAGAGTTATCAGAAAAATTTGGATCAACGTTATTTGCCTCTAATGGGGGGGGAGCAAGCGAATTGGTCTCAGAAACATTATCACTATCGTGCTTTAGCGAACCCTAATGAGATAAATATAAGTCGTCCTTATTTATCCGTTGCAGGCGCTGAGATGTGTGTGACAGTTTCAAAAGTAGTGATGATTGATCACGCTAAGTATGTATTGTGCTGTGATTTAGCATGGTTAGATACAGAGTGAAATCACTTAATATGCCCGCTCTGGAGGGAGAGGTATATACTCGTGTTGTAATTTAGGAAGAATGACTCTGACTATGATTGAGACTTTAAAGAAATATAAATTAATAGTTATGCCATTGGTATTAGTGGTCATTTTCGATTTATTACTTTTGGTTAGTAATTTTATTTTATCGGCCGAGTTAGAAAGTGCTTCCGTAAATATTAATATTGCTGGTCGACAACGTATGCTTTCTCAGCAAATTGGTAAAGAGCTTGCACTGGTTCATCTTAAGCTTAATGTACAGAGCAACGAGAGTATAAATAAAAACCAATTATTAACATCAATCGCTTTATTTGATAAAACCTTATCTGCATTTATGGATGGCGGTGAGACAATGAATGCTCATGGCGTACCTGTATTTATTGATAAATTAACGGATCCAGAATCAATAAACACCCTTAAAGCCGCTGAAGCTCTTTGGCGGCCAGTGTATAAAAATCTTACAAGAATCTTGGCAAGTAAACCACTTCAGGTTGAGCCTGTTGAGCAGTTACTTGTTAATTCGGAGTCCTCGTATACAGAATTATTGAGGTTAATGAATAACTTGACCAATCAATTAGAGCAAGATGCTAAATATAAAACTTATTTGCTCCGTACATTACAGTCAATAGTCGTTGTAATGGTTATTTTATCTTTTTTTATGGCAAGTATTCGGTTGATTCGTCGAGAACGCTATTACAAAGCTTTAATGGAAAATAGTACTGATATCGTTTTGGGGATGGATGTACACAGTGGTAATGTAACTTTCATTAGTGCTTCTGTTCATTCTCTCTTACATCAGGATGCCAGCTTTTATATAGGAAAGCCTGCAGGAAGCTTGTTTACTTCTAGTTCAGAAAAGCAGCTACTAGGTTTACTGGATAAAGTAAAACGAACTGGGTTGCTTGATATTGAGCGGTGTGATGTGGAGCTGGTCCAGCAAGATGGCACTATTATTCAAGCTGAGATGATCATGAAACTATGCAAGAGTGAAGATAGTCAGTCTCTTGAAGTTATGGGGGATATTAGAGATATCACCGAGAGAAAAAAAGCCGAGTTGCAATTACTCGATATGGCTCATACCGATACGGTGACTGGGCTTCCTAATCGAGCTTCATTTGAACTTCTCGCTCAAAAAGCGCTTGAAAAAAGTGAATGCCACGATGAACTTAAAATGACATTACTTTTTGTGGACTTAGATGGCTTTAAGTCTGTTAACGATCAGTATGGACATCAAGTGGGGGATGCCGTACTTGAAGAGGTCGGGGTTAGAATTAAAAGCTGCCTAAGACAGTCAGATGAGGTCTCACGATTTGGCGGTGATGAATTTGTGATCTTGCTTGAAGGTATCAGTGATAGAGATACGATTGAACTCATTGGCAAGAAAATCATTCAATTATTATCGACTGAAATAGTGGTCGATGACTATATCTGTGAAATTGGGGCGAGTATTGGAGTGGCTATTAGCCCGGAACATGGCAGCGATATTATCAAGTTAATTAAGAAAGCTGATAATGCAATGTATGCCGTTAAGCAATCTGGTAAAAATGGTCTAAGTTTTTCGCCAGACTAGTCTGACGATCTTGTCACTTACAAACCTATTTTAATCTCATAGCCTATATGCGGTTATGGTGCGGCATAAGTTTATCAATATTAACCACGCTCTATATTGGTGCAAAATCTATCTGGGTTCTTTAATTACACAGCATTGCAGCAGCTGGCTTGTATCTTGCGTTACATAAACTGAATTAACTTATGTCAGCTGTTGAGGATGTGAAGTAACTTATGTCAGATAGCATTATTAGCCAATTTCTTATCAAACATAAACTGCCCGAAGAGTACAAACAAAATGTGCTCGACTGGTTCTCACCTGTCGCCGATAAACTGGTCAGCAAGCAGCAACAACTCAAAAAACCTTTAGTTGTTGGTGTTAATGGTGCTCAAGGTTCAGGAAAAAGTACTTTATCAGATTTGCTAGAGACACTGTTTGTTGAAAAGTATGAGCTGAATGCTGTGACATTATCGATTGATGATTTTTACTATACACGCCAAGAACGCTTAGATTTAGCTGAGTCGGTACACCCCTTGTTAGCGACCCGTGGCGTGCCGGGCACTCATGATGTTTCTTTAGCCTTGGAGTGCTTATATGGGCTACTTAGAGGTGATGTAGTGCGAGTGCCTCGCTTTGAAAAAGCGAGAGATGATCGTTATCCAGAGCAACAGTGGAGCGTAATTTATGAGCCTGTCGATATTATTATTCTAGAAGGCTGGTGTGTGGGCGCTGAAGCACAAACTCCTGAGCAATTGATAGCTCCCATAAATGACTTAGAAGCTCAGCAAGACCCAGATTTAGTCTGGCGACATTATGTTAATCGCCAGTTACAGGCTAGTTATGCTGATTTATTCAACCTCATTGACTGCTGGATAATGCTAAAAGCCCCTTCATTTGATGTCGTTTATAACTGGCGTTTAGAGCAGGAACATAAACTTCGAGCATCTCAATCAACAATAAAAGAAACAATGGATGATGAGACGATAGCTCAGTTTATTAAATTTTATCAACGTATTACGGAGCATATATTAGGCACATTGCCTGATAAAGTGGATTTCTTATTTGAACTCGATTCACACCGAAAAATAACACAATTAAAGCAACGATAAGGCAGGAAAAATGCAAGCTGATACTGAGTTATTAATTTTTACAGATATGGATGGCAGTTTATTGTGTCATGAGACCTATAGTCATACAGCAGCCGATGATATGTTATTTCTTCTAGAAAAAACGGGCGTTCCTGTTATACCCATAAGCAGTAAAACTAAAGCCGAACTACTTTATTTAAGAGACTCTTTGAACAATAAACATCCGTTCATTATTGAGAATGGTGCAGCGGTATTTATCCCTATTGGTTACTTTGATGAACAGCCATTTGGAACCGAAGTTGTTGGTGAATTCTGGGTGAAGAAGTTTGTTCATAATCGTCATTACTGGCAATCATTAATCACACATGTTTCTAGCGTAGACTCTCATAAATTTACGACATTTTCTGAGTTAACCGTAGGACAAATATCCGAGTTAACTGGGCTGGATCAAGAAGAGTCTAAACGAGCCTCTAGACGATTGTATGGCGAGCCAATTGTATGGAAAGGCGATGACGATGAGATGATTCACTTTATTGAGGAGTTGAATGATATGGGGGCTAATGTACTTCGTGGCGGTCGTTTTCTACATGTATCGGGTGAGTCTGATAAAGGCTTGGCCTTAACTTGGTTAGCTGAGCAATATAAAGAAGATAACCCGAACTCTTTAATCAAAACGATTGCTATAGGCGATAGTCAAAATGATGTGGCAATGCTTGAAGTTGCAGATGTTGCTTTGATTATTTCTTCACCGGCCCACCAACCTCCCAAACTTGAACGTAGAACAAATATTTATATCTCTGAAAAATTTGGTCCAGCAGGCTGGACGCAAGGTGTTGAAGAGATACTTGAGCAGCACAGTACCCAGACAGAATCATTAAAAGGATAGTAGTAATATGGCCGATTTTCATCAAAATGGAATCATCACGACCTTACATAATTTGACCGATAGACACTTAGCTGATTTGGAAACTGACCTATTAAAATTCAGCAAGCAACGCCCTATGGGCTTGCTCTTGCCTTCACTCTTTTCAGAATTAGAAGGCGAGGCTCTACCTAACATTATCCAACATATTAAATCAGTGCCTTATTTATCTGAAATTGTTATTGGTTTAGATCGGGCTGATATGGAGCAATATAAACATGCCTTATCATTTTTCTCAGATCTACCTCAACATCACCGTGTGTTATGGAATGATGGGCCACGATTAAAAGCTTTAGATGCAGAGTTACAGGAGCTAGGTCTTGCGCCTAAGGAAATGGGGAAAGGCAGAAATGTGTGGTACTGCATGGGGTATATATTAGCTTCTGGTAAGTCTGAATCTATAGCTTTACATGACTGCGATATTGTCACCTATGACAGTGAGTTACTTGCTCGTTTGATCTACCCAGTTGCACATCCAATGTTTAACTATGAGTTCTGTAAAGGCTATTACTCGCGTGTATCGGACGGAAAGTTGAATGGTCGAGTCAATCGACTATTAGTTACGCCTCTATTAAGAGCTTTGAAAAGTGTAGCGGGTAATAATGAATATTTAAATTATATGGATAGTTTCCGTTATGCCTTATCCGGAGAATTTTCATTCCGCCGTGATGTGTTAAATGATATTCGAATCCCAAGTGACTGGGGATTAGAGATTGGCGTGTTATCTGAAATGCATCGTAACTATGCGAATAACCGCTTATGCCAAGTGGATATTGCTCAGGTCTACGATCATAAACATCAAGAAATATCATTGGATGACCAGCAGGCTGGTTTATCTAAAATGTCGATTGATATTGCTAAAGCATTATTTAGGAAATTAGCGACAAAAGGTGAAGTTTTTACACCTGAAATGTTTAGAACCATTAAGGCAACGTATTATCGAATCGCACTAGACTTCGTCGAAACCTACCGCAACGATGCGATTATGAATGGCTTAACGGTTGATATTCATAAAGAAGAGGCTGCAGTAGAAATGTTCTCTAAGAACATTATGGATGCGGGGCAGGCATTTTTGGAAAATCCAATGGAAACACCATTTATTCCTAGTTGGAACCGAGTTCAAAGTGCTATTCCTGATATTTTCGAACGTCTTTACCAAGCGGTTGAAGATGACAATATGGAATTTATGTCTAAATAAGTAAGGGTTGAAATATGAAGCCAAGTACAGAACAGCTGAGTGAGTTAAATCAAAAAGTGACTCACCATTTAGAGGTGGTGTATGAATCTCTTCCTGATTTGCCTGCTATGGAATCACTAGCGAGTGAACTGATCGCAATTATGAGGTTAGATAGTGATAATCAACAACCTATGCCGCATCAAAGTAGTTGGGATCAGAATGATGTTGCTTTAATTACGTATGGCGATAGTATTCTTGAACAAGAAACCCTGCCATTGCAATCTCTAAAACACTTTCTTGATGCCTATATGAAATCGAGTGTTAATAGTGTTCATATTTTGCCATTCTTTCCGTATTGCTCGGATGATGGATTTGCTGTTATGGATTTTTATAAGGTTAATGACACCTTAGGTGATTGGAATGATATTCAAGCGATAGCGAGCGACTATCGCTTAATGGCCGACTTAGTGATAAATCATGGTTCGAGTAGCGGTGAGTGGTTTAAAAACTTCATCAAAGGGGAAGGATATGGCCATGATTATTTTTATACGGCACCTGCTGATTCACCAATCTCACAAGTAGTACGGCCACGAACTACACCTTTATTGAGAGAAACGGAAACCAAGCAAGGCAAGCAATATGTCTGGTGTACATTTAGTCATGAACAAGTTGATTTTGACTTTAGAAATACAGCAGTATTGAAAGAGTTCGTTAAAATAATTCGTTATTACCTAGATAATGGCGTGCGTATTTTTCGCCTAGATGCTGTGGCATTTTTATGGAAGAAATTAGGAACGGATTGCCTAAACCTTATCGAAACACATGAAGTAGTTAGATTAATTAGGACTCTAATTGAACACACTCAACCTGATGCGATTATTATTACTGAAACAAATATTCCTAATAGAGAAAATTTAAGCTACTTTGGTAACGCCAATGAAGCACATTGCATTTATAACTTTTCTTTACCACCTTTATTAGTGAACACATTAGTAACAGGTAACTGCCGTTATTTAAAACAATGGTTGATGAGTATGCCTCCTGCACAAAATGGCACGGCATATTTTAATTTTGTTGCCTCACATGATGGTATTGGCTTACGTCCAGCTGAGGGGTTATTAAACGAGTCAGAGATAGCATCGTTGATTACTACCATGCAGCGGTTTGGTGGTGAAATATCTTGGCGTACGGGAGATAACGGCGTTAAAAAGCCTTATGAAGTTAATATTGCTCTATTTGATGCCTTACAAGGAACGACAGAGGGTAAGGACGAATTTGGTATTAATAGGTTTATTTGTGCTCATGCCATTATGTTGGCTTTGGAAGGGATTCCTGGTATTTACATACATAGCTTATTAGCAACGAGTAATGACTACGACAAACTTGAACGAACAGGACAAAACCGTTCAATTAACCGCCACCAATGGGATTATGAAGCTTTAAAAACTGAACTAGCTGATGAAGGTAGCCAACATAATCAGGTCTATACAAAACTGACTGAGTTAATTGGTATTCGTAAGCAACAAGCTGCATTTCATCCTAATGCAACGCAATTTACTTTACATCTGAATGAAAAATTATTTGGTTTTTGGCGACAAAGTATGGATAGAACTCAGAGTATTTTTTGTGTTTACAATATCACTGATGAAGTTCAACCACTTGTGATGTCTGATCTCAACCTGATTGTAACTAACGAATGGCGTGATCTTATTAGTGGTCAGAAATTTAATGATACTAACGACCATCTGTCATTAGAACCCTATCAAACGGTTTGGATCACTAATACTTAAATCTAAACTCAGACATATAAGCAAAAAAAAGGTAGTGATGAATATTCATCACTACCAAAATGTTACGAGAGAAAACTAGATGATTGAAGCTTCCAATAAGTCTAGTTATAGCTATTAAAGCATCAGCTATGCCAATATTCTCGTATCAGGTAATAATAGTCTGTGAAGCAGCTCTCACCTTTCTTTTGCGTTGAAGAGAACCGAGAGCAAGCTCACATATTTATTGTGAATGATGCACTTCAATAGTGCGAATAACTTTTTTATTGTTATATTGTGGTGCTGGGGAATGATGCTGTAATGACATAAAATAATAAAAATCAGTTACTTGCAAGGTTGGCATGATTGCCGCATTAGGGAGCCTATTACCAACGGTGGTATAACTTCCTAGAGAAATCTTATGTCTGCACAAAAATTAAAACTATTATCCTTCAGTGGTAATACCAAAATTCTTCATTTAAGTTGGATGGCATTTTTTATCAGTTTTTTTGTATGGTTTAACCATGCACCATTACTGGTATCCATCCAAGAGTCCCTTGGTTTAACATCACAACAAATCAAAACAATCCTTATTTTAAACGTGGCCCTAACTATTCCTGCACGCATCATTGTGGGCATGCTGGTGGATAAGTATGGTCCTAAGATCATGTATTCCTTATTGTTAGGTATATCGAGTTTTATCTGTTTCTTTTTTGCACTGGCTGAAACGTTTCAACAATTAGCCGCTGCTCGATTTATGCTCGGTTTTGTTGGCGCTGGCTTTGTTATTGGTATCAGAATGATTTCTGAATGGTATCCAGCAAAACAAGTAGGTTTAGCAGAGGGTATCTACGGTGGTTGGGGTAATTTCGGTTCAGCTGCTGCTGCTATGACTTTACCTACAATCGCACTATTATTTGGTGGTGAGGATGGCTGGCGTTACGCTGTTGGCTTAACGGGTGCTATTGCATTGGTATATGCCTTCATTTATTACAATAATGTATCTGATACGCCAAAAGGGTCAACTTACTTTAAGCCTAAAAAATCAGGTGGTATGGAAGTGACCAGTGTAGGAGACTTCTACCTATACCTTGTTATGAATATTCCACTGTATGCTGCATTAGCATTATTAACATGGAAATTATCACCAAACGGTGTGAACTTATTATCTGAAGGCATTGCTGTCGCCATCTATATTGGTCTTGGTGTTTTATATGCGTACCAAACGTATAGCATTTATCAGGTCAATAAAGAAGTATTTAAAACACCTGTTCCAGAAATTCATCGTTATAAATTTAAACAAGTCGCTATTTTAGATTTGGCCTACTTGGCTACCTTTGGTTCTGAGTTAGCAGTTGTGTCTATGTTGCCATTATTTTTCCATGATACTTTTGAAATTAGTGCTGTTCAGGCTGGTTTATTGGCATCAGGCTTTGCATTTATGAACTTAGTTTCACGTCCTATCGGTGGATTGTTTAGTGACCGTTGGGGTCGTAAACGTACATTAACTATCTGTATTTCAGGGCTTGTTATTGGATATTTCATTATGAGTCAGATTACGCCTGAATGGGCAATCGTATTCGCTGTTTTAGCGACTATGTTTTGTTCTTTCTTTGTACAAGCAGGTGAAGGTGCTGTATTTGCTGTTGTACCATTAGTTCAGCGTCGTTTAACAGGCCAAGTTGCTGGTATGGCTGGTGCTTACGGTAATGTAGGTGCTGTGACATTTTTAACTGTGTTATCACTAGTATCGGCACAAACGTTCTTTCTCGTGATTGCTGCAACAGCAGTGGTTACGCTAATAGCTGTACAGTTTATGGATGAGCCAAAGGGGCAAATGGCTGAGATTCTACCTGATGGTACTGTGCAAATGATTGACGTTCACTAACAACAAGTCATTTAATTTACGTTAGACTAGAACAGTTCATCCTCTTTAAGAGGGTGGACTGTTTTTGCGTGAAAGGATACGTTATGTCAGCAAAGCTAAGGGCATCTGTAGGTGCTTGTTCAGACAAAGGTTTGAAACAAGAGAATCAAGATTCTGTCGGGCACTTTATACCTGAAAATTTGAACCTTTTATCAACAAAAGGTGCAGTATTTACTCTAGCTGATGGTGTGAGTAGTAGTGCAGAAGCCAAGCAGGCCAGTCAAGCTTGTGTAACTGGATTTTTGGAAGATTACTTTAGTACGCCTGATTCGTGGTCAGTAAAAAAGTCTGGCGGCAAGGTACTTACCTCTATTAATACGTGGCTGTATGGCCAAAGTAATCAATTCCAAGATGCTTCAAGAGGCTTGGCTAGCACCTTTTGCGGCTTAGTGATTAAGTCGACGACAGCACATTTATTCCATGTCGGTGATTCTCGTATTTATTTATTACGTGGCAAGGATTTCGAGCAGTTAACCAAAGATCACCGAATCCAAATGCCAGGAGAAAAAGAATATCTCGGGCGTGCAATGGGCGTTGATTATCGTTTAGATATTGATTACAAAACGCTGTCAGTTGAAAAGGGTGATATGTTTTTTATTGCTACAGACGGTGTTCATGAGTTTTTGTCAGATAACGCCGTGCAAGATATTCTGACTTCAGAAGAAAAGCAGTTGAATGTCTTAGCTGAAAAAATTGTTGCTCGGTCATTAGAGATGGGCAGTGATGATAATGTGAGCTGTCAGTTGATAAGGATTGATGAACTGCCCTCACAAGATGCGGATGAAGTGATTGCAAAGTTGACTGAGCTTCCTTTTCCTCCTGAGTTATACGAAGGGGTTACTATTGATGGTTATCGTATAACAAGAGAATTACATGCCAGTTCAACTAGTCAGCTTTATATGGCTATAGATGTTGATACTAATGAAAAAGTGGTGCTCAAAACACCTTCCGTAAATTTTGAAGACGATCCTGCTTATTTAGAGCGATTTCAATTGGAGGAGTGGGCAGGACGCCGAATAGATAGTCCTCATGTCATCCGTACCGTTGAGCAAGTGAGGCCTAGAAATTTTCTTTATTATGTTATGGAATATATTGAGGGAAAGACCTTAGAACAGTGGATTGAAGATCAAACTGAACCTGATTTGACTGTGATTCGAAATATTATTTCTCAAGCAATTTCAGGTCTACGAGCCTTTCATCGGTTGGATATGCTTCATCAAGATGTAAAGCCTGGCAATATTATGATTACCAATGAAGGTGTGGTAAAAATTGTAGATTTTGGCTCGACTAAGATCGCAGGTATTGCTGATATTTCTACACCTATAGAGCGAAGTGAGTTACTCGGTACAAAAAACTATACGGCACCAGAATATTTATTAGGACGTTCAGGAACAACACAGTCAGATCTTTTTTCTTTGGGCTGTATTGTCTATGAAATGATTACTGGGAAATTACCTTATGGTGATAAATTGTCTCGGGCCTCAGGAGCTGCTTCGTTAAATAGACTGAAATATACGCCTATAAGTCAATACAAAGCCAATATTCCTCATTGGGTTGATAAGGCAATCAGGACTGCGGTGCAGATTGATCCTGCTAATCGCTATGAGAAAATGTCAGAGTTGGAGAGTGATTTACGTAAACCTAACTCAAGCTATTTGAAAGAAGAACAAATACCCTTATTAGAACGTAACCCCGTTGCATTTTGGAAAGGAGCGACAGTTCTACTATTAGTGATTAACCTATGGTGCTTATATTTGCTTTCTGTCAGTTGAACCGAACCATTTATGTAGAAAAGCTTACGGTAATTTTAATCCTAAGGTAAGCCACATTTTTTCAAACGCTGACTTTAATAGCGTTAATTCACTAGAATGAGGGCCCATATCAAGTTTTTGTTGCTGATATTTAACTAATAGTTCGTGAGCTTTAGAGTGAAGGTCTTTATGTGCTTCTTCTAATTTGTTGATTACTTGAGTGTCGAAAAGTTGCTCATTTCTGGCACGTTTAATCCAGTGGGAACAGTGACAACTGCGATGGTTCATTATAGGCCATACTTCGAGCTGTTCTGGCGATGATAATGTGTTTTCAATAAAGTGGTTCAGCCACTGTTCGCTGGTTAACTTAAATAAAATTAGTTTATTGTCTTTTTCGGTATGGTTGTCATTGCCATAACCCAGCCATGCTTGATTAGGAATATAGTCATTTAACCATTGTATGAATAGATCGGCTGGCATTGGTTTGGCTATGGCATAGCCTTGGGCATTTTCACAGCCCATAGATAAGAGAACCAAGCCATGGGCTGTCGATTCAACACCTTCTGCGATGACATTTCGGTTAAATGAATCAGCTAGTCCGATAACACCATCAACTATGACATAGTCATTTGGATCATCCAATAAATCCCGTATAAAGTTTTGATCAATTTTAATGATATTAGCGGGTAGGTTTCTTAGGTGAGTTAATGATGAATAGCCAGTACCAAAATCATCAAGTGCAACCGAGACACCTAAGTTAGTTTGACATGATTTAATCACCGTTGTGATGGCATGAATATCACCGAGCTCTGTACTTTCTAAGATCTCTAATTGTAAGTATTTAGAATTTACAGTTGGGTGAAGTTCTAAGGCATTACTTAACTCAAGGAAAAAGTTTTTTGAGAGTAAATGATGGGAAGAGATATTAATACTCACTTCAACCTGTATGCCTTGTTGATTCCAACTATTAATTTGGTGCAGAGATTGATTAATAACCCAGTTACCCACCTTGATCTCTAATGCAGTGCCTTCGATAAGAGGTAAAAAATCTAGAGGAGGGATAGTGCCTCGTTCTGGATGTAACCAACGAATGAGAGCTTCAACTCCGAAGACCTCACCTGTCGACATATTTACCTTAGGTTGATAATAAAGTTGGAGTTCCCTGTTATCTAAGGCAGTCGCTATTTCACTAAGGCGATGTTGCTCTTGCATTAGCTTTTCATCGAGCTCTGGATTAAATAAGCTGTATTGATTTCTTCCCAACTGTTTTGCTTCATACATCGCATGGTCGGCATGACGGATTAAAGTATCAATATCGCCATCATCTAAAGGATATAAAGTGATGCCGCTAGATGCTGAAATAGTGTGAGAGACACCTTCAATCATATAGGGCTTTTGTAATTCATTATGAATGCGGGCAATGGTTGTCTCACACTCTGAAAAAGATTCTATATCTCTGAATAACAAGGTGAATTCATCTCCACCCTGCCTTGAGGCAGTGTCTTCTTCTCTAAGTGTTGATTTGATGCGCTCAGCGACTTCAATTAGTAATTTATCGCCCTTATCATGTCCATAATTGTCATTAATCGGTTTAAAATTATCTAAATCAAGGAAGCAAATAGCAATCATTGAGTTATTACGCTGAGCGTGTGCGACAGCCTGATTAAAACGATCTATAAATAATTTTCTATTGGGGAGTTGTGTCAGTAGATCATAGTGGGCTAATTGGACGAGCTTGGTTTCTTCTTCTTGTCTTTGTAGAATAATTGAAACGATGTCTGAACAAAGTTCGAGTAGCTTTTTATGGAAGTGGCTAGGTCGACGTTTTTCCATACTTGAAAGTGCAAAAGACCCAATGGTTGATTTTGTTTCGCTTTTTATAGGCATAGACCAGCATGCCAAAATGTTGTAGTTAGCAGAAAACTCTTGAAAAGCATTACCTTGCCAACGAGGATCACTCGTTGTGTCACAAACAAACTGGGGAGTATCTTTAAATACTGCGGCTCCACAAGAACCGCTAAATTCACCTGGTACGATACCATTAAGTGCTTCTACAGCAGAAGCGGGGATACTAGGGGCGGCAATAACTTTTAGGTGTTCTTTTGTGCTGTTATATAACATGATTGATGCAACAGCATTTGGCAAAGCTGACTCAGCTGATTTACATACGTCAGCTAGTATATCGTGATGATTATAGTGGGTTGCTATTTTTCTAAAGATCTCGTGTTGAAGTGTCAGTAGATGCTCCATTTGCTCGGCACTGATTGGCACTTCTGTTAATTCTGCTTGATTGTCAGAACACGATGATTTCATAACTATCCTAATATGGGCTATGTTATTACTTTAAACCTTAAGTTTAAGCACTCTTTGCGTGCTCTATACTAACAATAAATGGGCAGTTAACCCAACCTTATAACCCTGATATTTGGCATGAGTTTACGGTTGTTTTATAAAGCCTTTGGATTATGCTAGGAATGTTGCCGGTGCTGTTCTCCATAAGTGCTACTTTAGTTGATAACAAGGCTTTATAGTAAGAACAAGACTGGTAGATAGAGAAGAGATGTTAACATTTAAGGAGTTGTGAAATAAAAAAGCCCCAGAATAATAAATATTCTAGGGCTTTTTCTAATTGGCTCCTCAACCTGGACTCGAACCAGGGACCTGCGGATTAACAGTCCGATGCTCTACCAACTGAGCTATTGAGGAACAGAAAGATGGCTATTATAGAGCTTTATTTTTCACCGTCAAGCGCTATTGGCATTTAATTGTTAATTAATAAAATCAGCAATTCGATCTAGGGCTTTAGTTAGGTTTCCTTCACTTGTAGCAATAGATAGGCGCATATGATTTTTAAGCCCAAATGCTGTTCCCGGTACAACCGCGACACCTTGGTCTACTAATAAGGCTTCAGCAAACTCGAGATCGTCGTTGATGCCTTCCATACGAGCAATTACACCACTGATGTTAGGGAATACATAGAATGTGCCATCACTTTCAAGTGATTCAATACCGTCCATTGCATTTAAGCGTGCAACCACCATGTCATGACGTTTCTTAAATTCAACTAACATATCTTGAATACATTGCTGATCGCCGTTTAAAGCTGCCACAGATGCAGCTTGTGAAATAGATGCAGGGTTTGATGTGCTTTGAGATTGAATTTTTTTCATTGCAGCAATTAATGGGGCAGGGCCTGCAGCATAGCCAATTCTCCAGCCAGTCATTGAGTAGGCTTTTGATACACCACTTAGTACGATTGTTCGATCATATAGCTCTGGGCATGCCATTACGATGTTATGGAATGTTTCTTCTGTCCATAAAATATGTTCATACATATCATCAGTTGCAATTAGAACCTGAGGGTGCTTTAGCAATACTTCGCCTAATGCCGCCAACTCGGCTTTGCTATATGCAAGGCCTGAAGGGTTAGATGGACTGTTAATGACAAATAAGCGTGTTTTAGGTGTGATTGCGGCTTCTAACTGTTCAGGTGTTATTTTGAAGCGTTGCTCTTGACCAGCTTCAATAATGACGGGAGTACCATTCGCTAATAACACCATATCAGGGTAAGAGACCCAATAAGGCGCAGGAATGATGACTTCATCACCATCATCTAGGATAGCCTGTGTTAGATTGAAGAAACTTTGTTTGCCTCCGACAGAAACTAAAATTTGATTCGCTTGGTAATCAAGTCCGTTATCACGTGAAAATTTTTCAATAACAGCTTGTTTTAACTCTGCAGTTCCATCAACGGCAGTGTATTTTGTCTTGCCTTCGTTAATGGCTGTAATGGCTGCTTGTTTAATATGAATTGGTGTATCAAAATCAGGTTCGCCTGCACCAAGGCCTATAACATCTTTTCCTTCAGCTCTAAGTGCTGCAGCACGTGCGGTGATAGCGAGGGTAGGGGATGGTTTGATGCTTTGAACGCGTTGTGAGAGTTTGATATCCAAAATCTTTCCTTCATAAAACACAAGTTAATAAATATAAAGGATAATATACGCAAAACCTTATTAATACAGAAGACCTATGGCGAAACAATTTGAACTAGTAAGTGACTTTGAGCCTGCTGGAGACCAACCAACAGCAATTAAATCCTTAGTTGAAGGATTAGAAAATGGTGAAATGTGGCAGACTCTGCTTGGTGTAACGGGATCGGGTAAAACCTTTACCATCGCTAATGTTGCGCAACAAGTGCAGCGTCCTCTTATGATTTTGGCTCCCAATAAAACCTTGGCGGCACAATTGTATGGTGAGATGAAAGATTTCTTTCCGAATAATGCGGTGGAATATTTTGTTTCCTATTATGATTATTATCAACCTGAAGCTTATGTACCGTCATCTGATACTTTTATAGACAAAGATGCTTCTGTGAATGAGCAAATAGAACAGATGCGATTGTCGGCGACTAAAGCGATGTTAGAGCGCCGCGATGCGATTATTGTATCGAGTGTTTCATGTATCTATGGTCTGGGGGATAAAGATTCTTACCTTGAAATGGTGTTGCACCTTGTCGTTGGTGATGTCGTTAATCAACGTGACGTCTTAAAGAGACTCACTGAGCTGCAATATAAACGTAATGATGTTGAATTACATCGTGCGAGTTACCGCGTTAGAGGTGAAGTGATTGATATCTTCCCTGCTGAATCGGAACGTGATGCAGTAAGAATCGAATTGTTCGATGATGAAGTGGAACAAATTAGTTATTTTGATCCATTAACAGGTGAGGTACTTCAACGCGTTAGTCGTGTAACTATTTATCCTAAAACCCATTATGTTACCCCTCGCGAGCAGTTGTTATCGGCTGTGGATAGTATTCAGCAAGAACTGAAAGAGCGCCTTGAAGTACTTAATGCTGATAATAAATTAGTAGAAGCCCAGCGCTTGGAACAGCGTACTCGTTTTGATATCGAAATGATTTTAGAATTAGGTTATTGCAATGGTATCGAAAATTATTCTAGACATCTGTCTGGACGTGAGAGTGATGAAGCGCCACCAACACTATTTGACTACTTGCCTGATGATGCATTGCTCGTTTTAGATGAGAGCCATGTTATGGTCTCGCAAATTGGTGCCATGTATAAAGGTGATCGCTCTCGAAAAGAAACCTTGGTTAATTATGGGTTTCGATTACCTTCAGCCTTAGATAATAGACCAATGAAGTTCGAAGAATGGGAGAGGTTAGCGCCTCAAACTATTTTCGTGTCAGCAACACCTGCGGATTATGAAAAAGAACATTCAAGTTCAATCGTTGAGCAAGTAGTTCGACCAACAGGTTTAATAGATCCTGAAATTGAAATCCGCCCCGTAGCAACACAGGTGGATGATTTATTATCTGAAATTAACAAGCGAAACATTATTGATGAGCGCGTATTAGTAACTACACTGACAAAGAGGATGTCAGAAGATTTAACTGATTATTTAACCGAGCATGGTGTCAAAGTACGTTATTTGCATTCAGATATTGATACGGTTGAACGGGTTGAGATATTACGAGACCTACGTCTTGGCGTATTCGATGTCTTAATCGGTATCAACTTACTTCGTGAAGGTTTAGATATCCCAGAAGTCTCGCTGGTGGCAATACTCGATGCCGATAAAGAAGGTTTTCTTCGTTCGGAACGTTCATTGATACAAACGATCGGTCGAGCGGCTAGAAATTTAAAAGGTAAAGCTATTTTATATGCTGACCGTATTACCGGTTCGATGAAACGAGCGATAGACGAAACTGAACGTCGACGAGAAAAACAACTGGCTCACAATGAACAGCATGGCATCACGCCGATCGGTGTTAAAAAAGCAATTAGAGATAACTTTGATGACAACCGTGACGATGAAAATAATGATCGTCAGTACATTGCTAAAGTAGCAGAAGAACAAGCTCGTTATGCAGCAATGACGCCTAAACAGCTTGCTAAACGTTTACAGCAAATGGAACAAGCGATGTACAAACATGCTCAAAATCTTGAGTTTGAAGAAGCGAGTAAGTTACGTGATGAGATGCAACATATTCGGTCGGTAGCGTTAGGGCCTGAGGCAGGATAAAATCACTTGCATTAAAATTTAAGCGCTGTATACTTCCACCGCTTAACGACAGGCGCGTAGCTCAGTTGGTTAGAGCGCTACCTTGACATGGTAGAGGTCGGTGGTTCGAATCCACTCGTGCCTACCAGTTAAAGCTAAGTAAGAAAATAGTTTAGACTGGTTTTATGGAGTC
>NODE-205-length-21000-cov-5.12643_pt1 | contig 21000 bp, 18 predicted proteins | sample MGYA00139097_ERZ477577 | MGnify/ENA metagenome assembly ERZ477577
AGGATATAATCAGATCACTTTACGTGCAAAAATTGGATGGGCGAGCGAGGATATAATTATTATTGATTAGAATTCAAAATAAGATACGATGAAACAAAAAGAACTTATTGGAAAAATTATTATTGAAGAAGATATTGGTATTATAGATGAAAATATTATACCAGGAACTTTTGTTATTGATGTTCCGGATCCGTTTGAACATTATTATGATAAGATACCTAATCACAATAAACCGAACTCGGTTATTTTTATAACAAAAACCGCAAATTCTTTTGAAAAAATCCTGAGGGTTACCGATGGATTTAATAAAAAGTATGGCTTAAATTTAGATGGGGCTAAATGCGAATTGACCATCAGGTCCAGAAAACTGAACGGAATCAGGGTTAAAGGTATTTCGAATTATAATGCAATTGCACAAATTCAAAAATATTATCAAGAAGCCGGGTATGATTTCGCCAAAAGTAAAAAATTAAAGGATACGAATGCCTTAATTAGAATAAACCGGTTTTTTATTTTAACTGAATTGGAAAAAGGAATATTTATGTCTCATAAGAATAGCGATGTGTTTTACTTAGAAATCCCAAGATATATGGATTGGGATGAGTTTAGAACCATTACTTATGAAATAAAGCACAATATTATTGATAGTAATTATGATATCGCAAAAGGAATATTTTATACAGATGAAGGAATAACCGAGATGTTGCGTGTCGTGAAACCAAAAGCCAAAGTTGAATTATTGAAACAGATTCAACAGAATTACATAGATAGGTTAGATTAAAAAATTTATTTTGAAAAAGCTTATCATCTTATTGGTAATAGCCACCTTCTGGAACTGCTCATCTCGGCATGAAGGACAGGATTCGCCTCAAACCGAGAATCCTCCGGTTGAAAACATACCTGAACCTGAAGAAGAGACAATTGATATCTCCTTAACCTATTACGGAGCGGACCTGTCTTATGTCAATGAAATGGAAGACTGTGGTGCTGTTTATCAAGATGCATCAGGAACAGCTAAGGATCCGTATAAAATATTTAGTGAAGCTGGAGCGAATTTGGTGCGCATCAGACTTTGGCACAACCCAACCTGGACGGAATATTCCAACTATGATGATGTTAAAAAAACCATTGCAAGAGCTAAGGCCGAAGGCATGCATGTTTTGTTGGATTTTCATTACTCAGATATATGGGCAGATCCCGGAGCGCAACTTATACCTGCATTATGGAAGGATCAAATGGATGATAAAGAGGCTTTAGGTGAATTATTATACGATTATACTTTCCAGACCTTGAAAGATTTGGACGACGCTAATTTACTTCCGGAGATCGTGCAAGTTGGAAACGAAACCAATGCCATGATCTTACAGGGGGAAGAATTGGTGTGGCCAATAGACTGGGAGAGAAATGCTTATTTATTGAACAAAGGTATTCAAGCAGTTCGAAATATTTCGAAGGATACAGGAGGAAAAATTGAGGTGATGTTACACATTGCTCAACCAGAAAACGGATTATGGTGGTTTGAACAGGCCACTGAAAATGGTGTGACAGATTATGACTGGATCGGATTATCTTACTACCCACTCTGGTCTGACTACAAACTCAATAACGTTGCACCCGCTTTTAAAACCCTGATTGATACCTATAAAAAAAGATTGATGATTGTTGAAACGGCCTATCCTTTTACCCTTGACAACAATGATCCAGCGAATAATATATTGGGAGAGGATGCTTTAATAAGTGGCTATCCGGCAACACAACAAGGTCAGTTAGATTATATGAATAAACTGGCCGAAGTTATAAAGTCAGCAGGTGGCGAAGGGTTGGTTTACTGGGAACCGGCATGGGTGTCAACAGGGTGCAGCACTTTATGGGGGCAAGGCTCACACTGGGACAATGCAACATTCTTTGATTTTGATAATAAAGCGACTTTAGGAATGCAATTTTACAATGCAGGCAAAGAACAATAACTAATGGTTTTTATGAAACAGCGAATACATCTTCATCTTCTGCTTATAATGTTAACGCTTACACAAATCTCTTTTTCTCAAGTGCGAACGGTTGAAGAATTAGATGAGAATTGGAAATTTCAAAAAGGGGAAAACGACCTGGCGTTTCAAATTGATTTTAATGACTCGGGCTGGGAAACAGTAAACGTTCCGCATGACTGGGCCATTTACGGACCATTTGATAAAGAAATAGATAAACAAAATGTTGCCATTGTTCAAAATGGGGAGGAAGTTGCTACGGAGAAAACCGGAAGAACGGGGGCTTTGCCTCATATAGGTACTGCTTGGTACCGAAATAAATTTACGCTACCTCATTTTGAAACAAAGAAAAAAGTAATCCTTGTTTTTGAAGGCGCCATGAGCCAGCCGCAAGTTTATCTAAACGGTAAAAAAGTGGGTGAATGGGCCTATGGCTACAGTTATTTTTATTTTGATGTTTCAGATGTTATTACAGAAGGAGAAAACACCTTGGCTGTTGAGCTTAGTAACAAGGAAGATGCTTCGCGTTGGTATCCTGGAGCAGGTTTATACCGTAAAGTAAGTATCATTGTTAAAAATAAGGAGAGTATAGATCAGTGGGGCACCTATATCACAACCCCTTTTATAAGTGAAGAAGAAGCGCAGGTAAATATTAAAACCAAAGCCTCTGGCGATAAAATTGAATTGCTGACAACCATTTACGATGCTGACGGAATCAAAATTTCAAGTAATAAGACAGCAGAGAAATTTGGAAATGAATTTGTGCAAAACATAAAGGTGAGTAGCCCAAATTTATGGAGTCCTTCAAGCCCGTATTTGTATACTGCCGTATCGCAAATATTTCTGGATAATCAGCTACAGGATCAAATTACAACCCGTTTTGGCATTAGATCAATTGCATATGAAGCGAAGAAAGGGTTTAGTTTAAACGGTGAAATAACAAAGTTTAAAGGAGTTTGTTTGCACCACGATTTAGGTCCCTTAGGAGCTGCCGTAAATAAAGCTGCTTTGCGCCGCCAATTGACGATTTTAAAAGATATGGGTTGCAATGCCATAAGAAGTTCGCATAATATGCCATCCTTTGAGCAATTGGAATTATGTGATGAAATGGGATTCCTTTTTTTGGCGGAGAGTTTTGACGAATGGGCAAAACCAAAAGTTGAAAATGGATATAATCTTTTTTTTGAAGATTATGCAGAAAAGGATATCGTGAATTTAGTGCAGGCCACGAGAAATCATCCTTCAATAGTCATGTGGAGTTCAGGAAATGAGGTGCCTGACCAATGGGGAGAAGAAGGTGTGAAGCGTGCCAAACGATTACAGGACATTTTTCACAGAGAAGACCCAACCAGACCTGTAACGGTTGGAATGGATCAGGTACAAACAACTTTGGAATCCGGTTTTGGAGCCTTGCTGGACATTCCGGGACTGAATTATCGGCTTCATTTATACGAAGAAGCATTTAATAAATTTCCACAAGGATTTATTTTAGGCTCAGAAACTGCCTCAACGGTAAGTTCTAGAGGCATTTATAAATTTCCTGTAGAAATGGCCAGCATGAAAGAATACGATGATTTACAATCCTCTTCATATGATCTTGAATACTGTAGCTGGTCAAATGTTCCTGATGATGATTTCGTGTTACAAGATGATAAACCCTGGGTGATAGGTGAGTTTGTATGGACTGGATTTGACTATTTAGGTGAGCCAACCCCTTATGATTCCAGCTGGCCATCGCGAAGTTCATATTTTGGAATTTCAGATTTGGCAGGATTACCAAAGGACAGGTTCTATCTATACAGAAGTCGTTGGAATACTAAAGACCAGACATTGCACGTATTACCCCATTGGAATTGGGAAGGCAGAGAAGGAGAAATAACGCCTGTTTTTGTATATACGAATTATGACAGTGCAGAACTTTTTGTAAACGGGAAGAGCATGGGGATTCAAAAGAAGAACAGGTCCACACCACAAAACAGGTACCGATTAATGTGGATGGATGTAACTTATGAACCGGGCACTATAAAAGTTGTGGCCTTTGATGAAAATGGAAAATCAGTTGCTGAAAAAGAAATTAAAACAGCCGGAAAACCGTATCAAGTCTTATTGAGTCCCGATAAAAAAACGTTAAAGGCTGATGGAAAGGATTTATCTTATGTTGAAGTTTCTGTGGTTGACAAGAACGGAATACCTTGCCCGACCGCAACCAATCAATTAAAATTTAAAGTAAAGGGAGCCGGCAAATACAGGGCCTCTTGTAACGGTGATGCAACATCTTTAGAGATGTTTCATTTGCCCACCATGAAATTGTTTAGCGGGAAATTAGTTGTGTTGGTGCAGGCAACTAATGAATCGGGAAATATTGAATTATCGGTTACGGGGAAAGGCTTGAAAAGCGGAACCCTGGAATTAATTTCAACGGATTAGCTTTCTCCTTGCTCAATATTCAGGGTTGGAATCTTAATGATTTCCATTGTTGCGGAAGCGAGATTTACTTTTCCATTGGTTTTTTCAATTTCTAGTCCGATCATTTCACTCAATAAATGCTTTGTGTACCTTCTTTTTTTGTAGTCAACGATATACCTTAGATTAAACTGCATCCAATTGTCCGTCATTGTAATCGCCAGAGTGGGTTCAACATTGGCATCTTCTATATAATACCGATCCACTACTTTTTTCCACTGAGCAATTGATTCCGTAACATAGTCCGCTAAAAGATTCGATGCGATTTTGATGATGATTTCCTTGGCAAGCGCTACATCCGATCCATAACGAATGGGCAAATTAAATTCGTCCCAAATGAAGGGAAAATCTTTGGAATAATTATAGACAGGCCCTTTAAAAACAAAGGCATTACTCAATTTTACAATTCTCCCGCTGTAGTTGTCACTACTCACCCATTCCCCGATTTCCATCATGGTGGTGTAAACACTGTCGATATCAATAACATCACCCTTGATGCCATTAATTTCAATTCTGTCTCCGGGTTTATATACTTTTATAAAGAAGATATAAATCGATCCGGCGATGCTCAGAATTAATTCTTGCAATGTAATCGTAATTCCGGCCGTTAATAATCCAATTGCTAAGGCGAAATCTTTAATGTTTCCGGTAAAGTACGTTATCGATAAAATGATGACCAAAAAATAACCAAATACCTCAATTCCTTTTTGAGATTTATAACGCATATTGGTATCGGGCAAATTCTTTCTTATAAATCTCCTCAGAATTTGAATGATACTAAGAATAAATATGACCCACACGAAGTATTTGATCAGGGCGGTTGAAGTTGGATGATCCTGCATCCATTCTTTGATAAATTCGATTGTTTCCATAGTTTTGGAAATTACACCAAACGCCTGTTAACCGAGCAGATGGAGCAGGCGGTTCTTCAGGCATTGTCTTTCAAAGTTAAGAATTTTCGCATTAAGCGAAACGGGAATTAATGAGACTATTTTTTAACTCTTTTTTTTAGCTCAAAAATATCAGTTCTTCGATCTCTAAGATTACGAACGCTTCCAAATTGATTGAGTTCTCGCAGCAAATCAATGTCAACATCAGCAATTAATATCATTTCAGTATTTGTTGTGGCTTCTGCTTTTATCCCATTGGCAGGAAAAGAAAAATCACAAGGTGTAAACACCATGGATTGCGCAAATTGAATATCCATGTTGTGCACTTTCGGAAGGTTTCCAACACTTCCGGCGATGGCGACGTAGCATTCGTTTTCAATAGCCCGGGCCTGAGCACAATGGCGCACCCGTGAGTACCCATTTTGGGTATCGGTTAGAAACGGAATAAATAAAATATCCATACCTTCATCTGCCAAAAGCCTGCTTAATTCGGGAAATTCAGAATCGTAACAAATCAGAACGCCAATCTTGCCGCAATCTGTATCAAAGGTTCTAATATCGGTCCCCCCTTGCATGCCCCAAACCTTCGCTTCGTCGGGAGTGACATGAAGTTTTTCATAGCGTTCGGTGGTTCCGTCTCTTTTACATAAATAGCCTGCGTTATAGAGTAGGTCACCCCTTAATTCGGGCATACTTCCGGTAATGATATTGATATTATAAGAAATGGCCAATTCTGAAAACTTTTGCACTATTTCAGGGGTGTGTTTTGCCAGTTCTCTGATTGCCTCAGATTCAGGAAGGTGGTTATTATCCGCCATTAACGGCGCATTAAAGAATTCCGGGAACAGGGCAAAGTCTGATCGATAAGCAGAAACGGCATCTACAAAATACTCTGCTTGCTGCATTAATTCAACCATATTTTTATACAAACGCATTTGCCATTGAATTAAGCCAAGCCGTACGACTCTTTTTTTTGTGGCCGCTTTGGTCGTCTTTTTTTCGTAAAGAACGTTGTCCCATTCCAATAATACGGCATATTCACTCGATGCCTCGTCTCCTTCCAGATACCCTTTCAGAACTTTTGAGGGATGGAAATCATTGGATATCTGAAAATTTAAAACGGGGTCATGAATCTCTTTTCTTTTCACCCTTTCTATATATTCTTTTGGTGAGATTGCCTCAGAATGCTTATGATAATTGGGAATTCTACCGCCGAAAGCAATGCCGCGTAAATTTAATTTTTCGCATAGCTCTTTTCTGTAATCATAGAGCCTGCGTCCCAGCCGAAGCCCTCGGTAATCTGATTTAATAAAAACATCAATACCATATAATACATCTCCTACAGGGTTGTGCGTATCAAAAGTGTAGTCTCCTGTTATTTCCTTATAGGTGTGATGGTCATCAAATTTATCATAATCTACGATGATGGATAAGGCGCATCCTGCGAGCTGGTCATTTATTTTAATCACGACCTGCCCTTCAGGGAACTTATCAATTAACGCCTCGATATGGGATTTTTTCCAATAAGAATCAGGCATATTTGAATAGGCCTCAATCATCGCAGCCTTTAACTCTTGATAATCACTAAAGGTTAAATATTGCAATTCAATATTTTCAATATTTTCTATCATTTGCTTCTATTTCGTTACTGTGTGTTTATGAGCGGGCAGCTGCGTTGGCAGCCGACTAAAGTAACAAAAGAAAACGAGCCATTTGAAATTCTTTAAATTTTATCATCGTTTTATTTCTTATGCCTATAAATTCATTCAACTTCCGGATATTCATTTCGATAAACATCGCCCCACCCAAAAAAAGCTTAATTGGATTAATCTTTTCACAAAATGTGGTAGAATATAAAATAGGTCATTGCTGAATTAAATCCGGCATGGCTTATGACTGCTCCATAATTATTGCCAGCTACAACTCTATTTTGCCTAGTCCTGCATGTGTAGAAGGATAGAGGATGCCGTTCTTTAATTTAAATAAATCAGTAAAAGGATCTTCAAGTAAATCAAGATGCCCATCTAAATCTGCATATTCAATGTTTGGTCTGCTCAGCGCAAAGTGAAGCCCTGCCGAAATACCCAGGGCACATTCATCAATACAGCCAACCATCACTTCCATTCCGGCAGCTTTGGCCACTGAGTTTATATGCTGTGACTCAAGAATGCCACCCACTTTCATGATCTTGATATTGACCATGTCAATTAAATTATTGCTGGCCAATCTAAATGCGTCCTTCAGGGTTTTGATGCTCTCGTCTGCCATGACTGGCACATCTGTATTTTGGGTCACCTCACCCAGTTGCGCTTCTTTTTTCTGTTTTGTAGGCTGCTCAAAGATTTCAATATTTGCATTTTTCATTTTCTTTATGAAATCAATTGATTCAGCTGGTGTATAACCTTGATTTGCGTCAAATCGAAGGAGGAATTCATTTCCATATTTTTCACGCATTTTTGTTATTTTTTCGATGTCTTCTTCCAGGCTAACGCCACCTTTCAGTTTGATAATGCTAAATCCTTTTTTCAAATAGTAATTCGTTTGATCTATGCATTCCTTAAGTGGTAATATACCGATCGTTATACTCGTCGGGATCTCATTTCGGTATCCTCCAAGCATTTGGTATAGAGGCAGTCTTGCTTTTCGCGCCATCAAGTCATATAGTGCCATATCAACCATAGCCATTGTTGACGAGGCTTTTGGGCACAATTGTTTGAGCTGGTGCGTGACTCTCGCAATTTGAAATGGTGTTGCTCCTTTTAATAAACTTTCAATTACGTTTTCGATATTACTGATTACGCCCTCCGCTGTTTCCCCAGTAACTTCCGGGTCAGGAGCTGCACAGCCCCAGCCAGTAATACCCTTATCCGTATTTAATTTCAGGATAATGTTTGAGGTTTTGCTCACTGTTTCATACGCAATTGTATAAGGAATTGCGAGGGGCATGTCTAGCCTAAAATATTCAACACCTGTGATTTTCATATTCGTATCATTTCAAATATGATTTTAATAATTCCGCCAATTGATCTCCACCATGTTCCAACACATCAAAGGCGGGCAAGCCGGTTTCTTCGGTAATTTTTTTGCAGGCAGGCAAAATTTCTTCTTTGGTCATCTCTTCATGGTTTACGGTAATGGCGATGACTTTTTTGCCCGATATGATTTCTATGGCATTGATTTGCTCTTTTATCGGGTGTAATTTATAACCAGGGAACCCATCGTATTCTACTCTTTTAGGGGCGTGTTGAAGAATGACATAATCAGGGCGACCCGCTGCAAGGATCTCAAAACCCCCAGGGTAAGCGGGGTTCATTAGGCTACCTTGACCTTCTATGACGATCAGGTCAGGAGATTCGTTTTTCCACGCCTCATAAACGGCGTGTTCAATCTCACCAGAGACAAAGTCATTGATACAGCTATCCATGATCATGGAATATTTTGCACCCTGCATCCATGCTGTTTGACCTGTTCCGGCCATTTCTGCCTTTAAACCAGCATTTCGAAAAGCATGTACCAGGATCCACGAAGTCGTTCTTTTTCCAATGGCCGAATCCGTACCGAGCAGTGCAATTTTTAAACAGTCTACCTGTTCAATTTTTCCAGTAAAAAAATGAAGCTCATCGCGGTCAGGCGTTCTTCGGACGTCCCTGACACGGCAGTGGTTTGCCTTGGCAATCGCCATTAAGCCTTCGTCTTTATACAGAAAATCATGAAGACCGCTGTCTACGTTCATACCTCTCTCCAAGGCATCTTTGATTGTTATTTTAGCGACAGGCGGAAGCCGGCCGCCGTCAGGCGCCAGGCCAATTACCAGCGAAACTGGTTCGTTTTCAGTTCCTAATTTCCAAAGAGCCTCTTTCAAATCCTTATAAATTGGGATGCCATTTTTCTTTCCATCAAGCACCAAACCGGCATCTTGTCCTGCGTATTTGTGATCGATAACACCAACAACTTCATACCTTTCGGTAAACCTGACAAGCCCGTGGGCTGTCTTCCCTTCAGGTGTATTAAAAGCACCATCACAATAAACAAGGGCTTTTCCATCTATAGTAATTTTCATAGTTTAATATTTTCCAGTTAAAATTGCGACAAATCTGTCGTTAATGAGTTCATTTTTTTCATGTAGTTCAAGAAAAGCAATCAGGCCCGAAGTTGAGGCGGGTAAAATCCGATACCCTTCTTTTTTCAAAAGCAAGCTGCTCATCTCCTTCATTTTTTTATCACTAATGTGATTTGCTTCGCCGCCGGATTGTTTGATGGCATATAAAGCTTCGTTGCCATCAAAGCTGTGCCAGTTAATCAAGGGCTCGTTGATTATGGTTTCTTTAATCTTTTTTGGATCTATGTCCATACAGCTATCCAAGCCAAGTTTAAAAGAAGAAATAATAGGATTCTTATAAGCTGATGAACCGGCAATAAATCTCGGTATTCTGGATGTTTTTCCTCTTTTATGCAGGCTTACAAAACCACGATATATACCAGCGAGTAAAGTTCCGTTGGAAACCGGCGCAGCAATAATTTTGGGAGCGTCACGCAGCTGATCATAAATTTCGTTAGCAATTTCCGCATAGGCTGCGATCTGTAAAGAGGTATTAGTTCCCCCGGGGTTCGCATCATACCATCTCTTTTCCATGGCAATCTTGCTCGATTCAGTCACTGTATCTTCATAAGTTCCGGGCAACCTGATGATCTCGGCCTCAAAATTCTCCATTTCCTTGATTCGATCCGTATGAAAGGATTCCGGAATAAATATTTTACACTTTAATCCCGCCAGATATGATGCATAGGCTACCGCTACGCCATAATTGCCGCAAGTGGCAAGCGAAATAATATTGTAACTCCTGCGCAAGGCATCGTGCACCTGAGCAAACGCAATGCGGTCTTTTTGAGTGCCAGATGGGTTTTCGCCCTCATATTTGATATACAATTGTCGTATATTAAATTCCCGTTCGAGACTACGCGCTCTATTTAAAGAGGTGTCACCAATCTCTAATGACATAATATCTTCATAAGACTCAATCCGGTCAACAAGGGACAAGTTAGAATCTTTTACCATATCACTCAGATTTTTAACTTCTTTGGTGATTTTTATATCGGCTGATTTAACGTTATCAAGTAAATTCATTGTTTTTATTAGTTGTAACTAAGCGTTTGGGTTAAGAACAGTTGGGCATTTATACTCGAGGAATTTTCAGAAGAAAATCAAATATTACGAAACAACAAAGAACTTTGGTTTAGTTAAATGTAGCGATTATTTAAACACAACTTAAGTTTTTAATTGAAGTAGTGGAATACGGATGGAAAAGGAACTTTATTGACTTTTTTTCAAGATTGTTGACTTAATAAAGTGAGTGTTTTCATTTTTGTAGTATTTTTGAGGTGATAACATAATTTTGAAATTTTTAAAAAAGAAACTTATGAAGAACATATTTTTAAAAGGGTTTTTATTACTGAGCTTATCCGTTGTAATAGGTGCTTGTACTACGAACAAGGAACAGTCTGTATCGGAGGAAATAGATAAAGAGCAGATTAAGAAAGAAATTCAAGCCAGGGAAAATAAATTTGCTGAAATATATAATTCGGGAGAGTTGAAGAATATAGGGTATTATGCAGATGATGCAGTTACTTTTTATCAAAATATGGCTCCTCTTAAGAGTAGGGAAGAAAGATTGGCATTTTTGCAATCTGATCTGACCGATAATACGAATAAGATTTCATTCACGACTAATGAAATATTTGCTTCAAAAGATGGATCGCAAGTTTTGGAAATTGGCTATTATGAGGTAGTGGATTCTACTAATACTCCAATTAATACGGGAAACTATATGAGTTTGTTCGAAAAGAGAAATGGAGAGTATGTTTGCCTTAGGGATATGAGCGCTTCCGATATGCCAATTGTCGAGTAAGTCAAAAGAATTTTTATATAATTAAAAAAGGCTGTCCATTGAGGGCAGCCTTTTTTGATTTAGATGATATTGGAATGTTTATCTTCTTCGGCCTCCGCCCCCGCGAGAGCTCATTGAGCGGGATGCTCCCGATGATCTTGACATAGATGACCTGTTTGAGGTACTAGGTGATGATGGCCTTGAAGCCTGAGATGTAGACGGCCGGCTCGAAGTTGAGGCTCTGTTCGATGTGGAAGCTCTGTTCGATGTTGAGGCTCTGTTCGATGTTGAGGCTTTGTTGGAAGTAGAGGCTCCGCCTTTTGTCCGTCCATGGGATGTTGAAGCTTTAGTTGAGGCCCTGTTGGTGGCCGAAGCTCCGCTTGAACCACGCCCTGCCTGTGATGTTGAAGGACGGGTCCCACCTCTGCCTGAAGTGTTAAAATTCCCATTTTTGATATTGTTATTTACGGTATTGGAGGTGTTTCTTTTGTTGTTATTATAGTTATTATAGGTGTTGTGGTTGTGAATATGAACCGAACCATGACCGCCATGATAACCTCCATGATGATGATACCAATTGTTATGTCTGTAAATACCAATTGAAACTACGGCAATGGGCCTCCAATATGGGGGATAATACCCATAATAATAAGGGGGATAATAAGGTACATATGCAGGTGAATATACATATTGAACTACAGGTGTCGATTCAACTACGATTACCTCTGTCGTTGCCGCAACATTTACCGTAACAGGATCATCACCAACATAGGCTGGATTCGCTGTAACACCTGGGCTGGTTTCTGTAGCGGGTTCAACCACATAATCCTTTCCATATAATTGCTCGTCTCCGATAATTTGCATAAAAACTTTTCCGGATTCATCTTTAGATACCGATATTACAGCAACATCCTGGGTCTCCTTTTCACTAATAGGATCCTGAAGCACAAAAAGAAAATTATCTCCATCTTTTTCAGTTACAACTTTTATAAAATCAATCTTACCATCGTTGTCAAGGTCCAGATTATTGATTCCTGTACTTTCCTCGTTTAACGATTTTTCAAAATCTTCGATGGTCTTTGATTTTTGAAAAATGTCCAAAACAGCATAAAGGTCCAGATTATCACCTGGAAGGCCTAACAAGGGTTCGTCATTTTCCGTTTGAGAAAAAGATGAAAAGCTTATTAAACTCAACATTAGAATTAAAATTGATACGTATCTATTTTTCATATTGTAAATTTTGATTTTCTTTCAACAGTTATCAGGTTGTAAATTGTTTTGAGTTAGAAGAAAACTTAGATAATTGATTCAAATGAAATTATTGTTACTTACAAAGATAAAATGTTTTGATATAAATAGATTGATTATTTATAAATACTCTGCATCATTATATATCATAAATTAAGCCATTTTGATGAAAGAGCCAATAACCAATTAAGTTGAAAGGCTAAAGCCACTTCTTTTTTCTGAAGAAAACAAGCATGGCTATGGTGACCAATGCCATGCAACCCAACATGATATAATACCCGTATTCCAGTTGTAACTCAGGTAAAACTACGAAATTAGTACCGTAAATTCCGGCGATAAAGGTCAATGGAATAAAGATTACTGAAAAAATAGTCAGGAATTTCATTATGTCATTTAGCTTGCTGCTGATTATAGTATGATAAGTGGACAATTGATCGGATAATACATCGCGGTAACTGTCTGAAATGTCATTGGCCTGATTGATATTATTCAGCAATTCTTTAAAATGCATATCATTTTTTTCATTAATAAAATTCGACTCTATTTTGGATAAAGACAATATCATTTCTCGGGCCGGCTTGATACTTTTTCTGATAAAATTTAATTCCTTTTTATAATGAGTAATCTGAGATATCACATCTTTATTGGAATTTTCCAAAATGATATCATCGAAGGATTCAATCCTGTCACCGAGCAAACCAAGAACATATAGGTAATTGTCAATGATAATATCTAAGAGTGCATATGCCAGATAATCAGTTCCGGAACTTCTTAGTTTTTTCTTAGTACTTCTAATTCGTTCTCTTACCGGATTGAAAACATCCCCTTGCTTTTCCTGAAAAGAAATCAGCATACCTTCATTAAATACCAAACTAAAATTCTCTGCAGTGATGATACCGGTATCGCTGTCAATCAACAGCATTTTTAAGGAAAGATAAATACAATTGTTATATTCATGAATCATAGGTCTTGAGTTGACCTCCAGAACGTTGGCCAAAATGAAATTTTCAAGTTCAAATTCAGCGCCAATTTCTTCAAGAATGTTTAGGTCATGCAGCCCGTCAACATTGAGCCAGGTAACCGATTTCTTCTTTTTATACGGCACTAACTCCTTGACCGAATCAATTGTTTTTTCCTCAACACCATCAAGAATAAAGTCAATCACTCTCAATAGAACCTGATCAGTTTTTTTTTCACCCCTAAAAACGAGTGCCTGAGGTGATAATCCAATTTCTTCTATGGTCTTTTTTAGATATCTGCTCATAATTCAAATAAAAATTTGTCTCTTATAAAACTAGACATTTCCAATCAGAAAGAAAAACGATCATTTGAATATAAATTTGATCTGAGAGCATTACAAGATCAATGCTTATGTCATTGCTGCTGATCGGTCTTCATTATTTGATCTAAAGCATTTTCACACCAGCTGATGGTACTCGTATACGACAGCAAGCCATATTCAAATGACAATTGTCCTGTTTGTGACATCATATCTTTTTCAAGTATATAAAATTGTTCGAGTTCTTCTAAATAATCTTGCGATTCAATAAGCATGTGTTGTAAAAAGTCTATTTTTTGATACCTGTCAATGAGGGAATCCATAAAGGCGAATTTAAGAATCAGGAGGTTTACATTCTTCTGTATATATTCTTTTTCCGGTGTTTTTGACAGCCATTCTTTCAACAGATTCAATCCAAGATCAGTAATGCAAAATTGAAACTTATCGGATTCAGTAACGGAAACCTTTTCAACTAGCTCATTTTTACTCAGTCTTTTAAGTGCCGGGTATATCGTCCCAGGGCTTCCTCCAAAGTTTCCCAAAGCAGTTTCTTCGAAGGTTTTTCGAATTCTGTAACCGGAAAGCGGCTCGTTTTGTAACAAGCCAAGAATGATATAATCTAATGTGGTTGATCGCATCTTTATGATTTAAATTTGAAAAATAATAGTATTTGTGATTTCAAAACGGGTTTCTTTACCGCATTACTTGCTTCCGGAGAAATGGTTTTTTGGCCGACAAGGTAGGTCAATATGAACCCATATATAAAATTTGAAATACCGACTTCAAAGGCATGTCCAAAACGGATGTATGCGGGCATTATCTCATCCCCGGGCACAATTAAGGGGGCTATGCCTCCAATTACTGAAAAAACGGCTCCAACCAATAGTGCATTGTAAAAAAAAGATGCATTGACAGTTCTGCTAATAATCAAGGCAATTCCTATAAATAGAAGGGCCCTGAAAAATTGCGTATTGATCATTAGGGAGAAGTCAGGAACCTTATCTCCATAGAAATCCATGAGTTGTGGATAAACTGTATAAAGGATAAACCCGGCCAATATGTAAAAAACAAGGTATAATAAATCTGCGACGACAATTCTCCAGACCCACTGGAATATGGATCGAGGCTCAAAGGCCAACCTTGTGTCATCAGACTTCCATTTCCTAAAGAGAAACACAAAGACTGGGGATATAATAATGGCCAGAACTAACCCTTTTAGAAGAAGTACAATTGTTTCGTTTCTGTCTGTGACATTAAAAATATAAGCCTCAATTAAAATGTTGAAATTACCAATGATAAAGTAAATTAAAAAAATCACGACGGACAGTTTAATGCCATTCAGGATATTTTTCTTAATGAGAAGGGCAAGTAGAATTGTGATTAAGAAATTGGATAAGAACATCCAAAAGATGAAGTTAGGATCCCAGTTTACACCAAAAGGAAGTTCAATCAGTAATGAAACAAAGCATAATATTATTGTTCCTAAAAGCAGAGAAATATAGAAGTTATTTTTCATAATTAAACCATTTAATACGTTTCGTACTACAAACATAATACGAAACGTATTAAAAACCTAATAAATCACTGATTTTTTTAAAATGACTTTTACTTATAGGTCCTTTATTTTTAATTCTCTTGAGGGCTCGGAAAAGAAAACCAATGTTTCGGACAATAAATGGATGAGTTCGTCCTACATCGTTTTCAATAAGAGATTAAGTTGGTGTTATTCGTTTTTCATAAACCGTCACAACAAGATATAATGGATAAGAAGATAAAATTTATTAGTACCCTAACGCCTCTGCGAGGTCTTGCAGCTATCTGGGTAGTTGTTTTTCATTTTGATGCTTTTATGACCTTTGGGCCTGGTAAAGAGGGTTTAATGAGTAAGGAGACTACTATGTTGATTGGGAATGGCTATCTTTTAGTTGATTTCTTTTTCTTACTCAGTGGCTTTATTATTTGTCACGTTTATGGGGACAAACTCACCCAAAGGAATAAAGGGGTTGCAAAAAATTATTTATGGGCACGGTTTAGCAGGCTTTATCCTTTGCACTTGTTTGCTTTGTTGTTTTTGTTTCTGCAGTTCTTAACACTTTCTTCCCTTAGCGCTGAATATTTTGAAGATAACAAGGGTTTCTTTCCCGTTTTCGATTTTTTCGTCTATTTATTTATGGGTCAATCAAGTGGCATTTTATCAGATTATTCCTGGAACCTACCTTCGTGGTCCATCGCTGCGGAATGGTGGACCTATATTATTGCCATTTTTATCATTCCGATAATCAATAAAGGATCCTCAAGGATCACCTATTTGTTCTGGGCAATATCCATCGTGGGTTTGATAGCATTAGTTTATTTTAATGAAAATGGAAATCTTGATTATACACTGAACTTTGGAACATTGAGATGCCTGTTTGAATTTGTTATTGGTTTAGGCATCTACCAGGTCTATAAAAAAGTAAAAGATTCTGAAACTTTTTGGAAAAGTGATTGGGCTTTTTATATTTCAGTTTTTGGATCATATGTGTTGCTTCACCTCGATATTCATGACGTACTCGTATTGGTGTTTTTTTCCGGAGTGATTCTTTCGGCTTCGTTAAATACAGGAAAACCTTATAAAATTTTAAATATTAAACCCTTACAGTTTTTAGGAGATATTTCATATTCTATTTATCTCTTACAACTATTTTGGTTGTTGTTATGGAACACCTATATGAGAGTAAATTATCCCGATGGGGTTCCAGGTACCTCAACCAACTTAATGATGCTTGGCATACTTTTGTTTGCATTAATAATAAATGCCTATTTGACCTATCGATTTATCGAAATACCTTTTCAAAAAATGCTTCGCCGTAAAAAACCTAAAGAGAAAATTATTCTGGAGTGATATATGGATTTGGGAATGAAAAAAGGGCAAGCTTTTAATAGCCCTAATTTATCTCGAACGCAAGTTTAGTCAACCAGGTCTTTCACCCTTTTTGCATGGTCTTTTTTGGACAGGGACAATCTTATGATGCTATCGGATAAGCCATTCAGATCATGAGGGACTCCGCCTTCAAGCGCAATCAAATCCCCCTTTAATAAATTATGTTTTTCTCCCTTCACCCCGAATTCAACATATCCTTCAAATATTTCTACTATGATTGGGAATGGTGTTTGGTGTTCTTTCATTTGCTGCCCTCTTTTCAAAAGGATACGAAGTTCCTTTGTATTTTCTGTTTCCATGAGCACTGATACGAGAGGTTTATGATCATCATATTGGATTAGTTCAGAAAGCGATGCAAGTTTCATAGGTTATATTTTTTTATTATAGGTTTAGATTGGATTGTATTTTGAACAGTCCTGAAAATCTATATTAGTCAGATAAGGATTAGAAATCGAGTCTTATATAGGCGTCTTCAGCACTCGGCGTATTGTCTTCAACCAGATCGAGTTTGTAGCTTTTTGGGATGTTGTCCCAGTCTTCATATAGTTTACCGTCAACATAATAACGTATTGGACCGTTTTTTTGATCTTTGTACGAATTATCCATCATAAGGCCATAAATATTTTGAGGGGCGGACGTTCCCGCCATATTGCCTCCTAAAACCATTTCCATATTTCCGTCTCCGTCAACGTCAGCTTTGATCCAATTCAAACCCAAAAGTTCGTTAAAACTACCGTCAGCAATCATTTTTTCAATTTGCTCGTCAAAACGAAGGAGAATTTCTTCAGCATTTTCTGCTTTTTTGCTCAAAGCCAAATGAAGTGATTTAACTAACAAGGGTTCTTGACCAATGGCCAGGTGTTGGGTCACATCATTTAACTGATGCTTTAACATGTATTGAATGAGCAAAGCATCAACGAGCATATAATCAATTTTATCTGACAACAACTTTTCAAGATTCTTTTGATTACTAATCCCTTGTATGATCTCAATATTTTTGTTTTCGATTTCACCATAAGCGTAATTTTTGATTACGCCTATTTTTTTTCCGCTCAATTGATCAAAGGAAACGGCGCTTACATCAGCTCCCTTTCTCCCTACTAATACCAGTTGATTATATAAATAGGGTTTGGAAAAGAAATATTTTTCTTTTCGCTCCTCGCTAATCCATAATCCGGGGCTCCCGTCATATTCACCAGAATTTACCTTTTCGAGAACTTCTTTAAATTCCTTGATTTCCAATGTTGATTCGATCTGGATATCCAGCAAAGCTTCCTTTACAAGATCGGATAAGATTGACTTTTCACCCTGAACATTTGTGAAGGGAGGCCATACATCAGCCGCAAGTTTTAATTCTTGTTGCTGTCCAAAACTTAAGCAGGCTATAAGGCTAAAACAGATTAAGAGGAATTTTTTCATAAGCTTAATTTTAGTAAAAATATAAAGAAATTAACGGTATAGGCCATTTAAAGACAAAAAAACGATGATGAACGGGTTTTTGTACGCAAAGACGATGGATTTAATGGTTTACTGTATGGCTAAAGCCTTTCCATAAAGTATTGAAAATTAGATTCAAAAGGGGATATTATTAGTATCTATTTTTTCTTGAAATGACGAATAGCATGGTCGCAAGCCCTGGCCGTTATAGCCATATAGGTGAGGGAAGGATTTTGCGTCGCCGTTGAGGTCATGCAGGCCCCATCTGTAACATATACATTTTTACATGAGTGCAGCTGATTCCATTTGTTCAATATTGAAGTCTTGGGGTCATTACCCATTCTTGCACCTCCCATTTCATGAATATCCAGACCTGGTGCTTGCTTGGAATCGTGGGTAATGATGTTTTTATATCCTGATTTTTCAAACATTTCAGTAAACTGCTCGAAGAAATCCTCGATCATTTTTTCATCATTATTGTCATAGTCAATATTGATATTGAGTAGCGGGATACCCCAATCATCTACTTTTGTCTTATGAAGAGATACACGACTCTCTTCTTTTGGAATAGTTTCACCCATCATATGAGCACTTATTTTCCAGGGGCCATAGGTAGGATTTAGCAAGCCATTTTTCAATGCTTCTCCAAATCCTGAATTGTTTTGTAGAATCTGTCGCTTCGCGTTAATTGTTACTGCGTACCCCCGGAGAAAATCAGTTTCCTGTTCTTTTACATTTCTGAATCTGGGCATATAAGCATTTGTCGGTTCCCTGCCGGTAGTATGTTTATCCATTAAACCTTCATGTTCAGCCAACACATACGCCCGATAATTATGAAAAGCCACGTATTTACCCAATAACCCGTTGTCATTACCCAGTCCGTCAGGGAATCTGTTTGATTTTGAATTCAATAAAATCAAATTTGTATTCAAGGCCCCTGCATTGACAAAAATGGTGGAGGCATAGTACGCTTTGGTCTCTTTTGTAAGGGCATCGATTACCATTACTCCTGTCGCTTTTTCTTTTTCCTCATCGTATATGATGGAGTGGACAACTGAATTGTGCGCCATGGTAAGATTTCCCGTTTTCATGGCCCAGGGCAAGGTGCTTGAATTACTGCTAAAATAGCCTCCAAAAGGACAGCCCCTTTGACAAAGATTTCTGTATTGACACTGGCTTCTGCCCTGTTGTATAAAAATGTCCCGATTTTCAGTTATATGAGCGCATCTTCCGCTGATGACGTGCCTGTCATCATAATTTTTCGATGTACTTTCCTTGAAATGTTCTTCCATACAATTAAGCCCCATAGCCGGCAAGAATTCTCCATCGGGTAATACGTCAAGGCCATCTTTATCTCCGGCAATACCCACAAATTTCTCAACATAACTATACCAGTAATCAAGATCCTTATATCTGATTGGCCAGTCAACGGCAAAACCATCTCTGGCAGGTCCTTCAAAGTCATAGTCACTCATCCTTTGTGTTTGACGGGCCCATAAAAGAGATTTTCCGCCGGTTTGATATCCTTTGATCCAGTCAAATGGTTTTTCCTGTACGTAGGGATGTTCTTTGTCTTTTACAACAAAATGCTCGGCATCTTCTTTAAAGACATAACACCTGCTGGCAATGGGGTTTTCTATTTGAATATCTGCTGGAATTCTCCCGCGATGTTTAAATTCCCATGGATTCATATTGGTCGTTGGGTAGTTTACATTGTGTTTAACTTCCCGTCCTCTTTCAAGAACCAAAGTTGTAAGCCCTTTTTCGCAAAATTCCTTGGCAGCCCAACCACCACTCATTCCTGAACCTATCACAATAACATCAAACTTGTTTTCTTCCATATGGTCACTATTGAGATCAGGCATTTATATTTATTCGTTTATTAGGATCAATAGTTTCACAGGTCCCGTAAGTACCGGGAATAAGTGGATAAGGCATGATTTCGGTCATCATATATTCTGATTGCATATAACCCAGGATGGCAAATTCTTTAGTGATTTCAATAAAACTTAGGAAATCCTCATTGATTTTTTCCGCAGCATTCTCCTTTGACGCCTCAATCAACCCTAAGACTTTTGCACGCTTATCCATGTCTAAAGAATCAAAGCTTTTTCCTTCAACATTTTTAAAATCTTTTTTGAAATTTGACAGGCCTGTGAGGTAGGATTCCTGAAGCGCCGGGTCAAGACAATCATCCACCATGATCCAGACAAAATCCTGAACCATGAGTGACACTGCTCCTGAAATTTCGCCTTCAGGCAGGATGGTAGCCACAAGTTCTTTCATTAATTCTTCCTGACTCGTTGTGATGCTCAGTTTATTGAGTACCAAACTTACTTTCTCCTTAGAAAAATCACAGGATGGCAACAATACGATCCCGCTGGTGAGTATACCTAAATTTCTAAGTGCCTTTCTTCTGTCCATTTCTCCAGTTCTTTTTTCTGCCAATTACGCAATTTCACTCCTAATTGGAACTAATCTGTAGAAATAACATAGCAGTTATTCTTGTGGCGCGTAAATATAAAGAAATTTGGTTTCTTTTAAGAAATCAGCAAAATAATTACAGAAAAATCAACAACAGTTCACCGTCTGATAGGAGGCAGGAGTACGTGGCCGTTTTTTTTAATGATCCATCCTCTAAGGACATTAATAGATTGAATTCCTGAAGATTTGATGCCGGAGGTCATGAAAAATGTATTTCAAAACGTTTATTCATTGCCAATAAACAATATTGGGCAAACACGCAGAATGATATCCTTCCCAGTAATTTTTCATTATACATGTATTTGCCCAAATGTTGAAGGTTTAATTTTGTCTATTTCCTCGCATAATAATCGAATTGCGAATTTCTAATATGACTAATTGGATAATTTAAGGTTTGGATAGTTGA
>NODE-206-length-20999-cov-4.79961_pt1 | contig 20999 bp, 20 predicted proteins | sample MGYA00139097_ERZ477577 | MGnify/ENA metagenome assembly ERZ477577
ACCTGTAACCCTCAGAGCCGAAATCTGATGCGCTATTCAGTTGCGCCACGGGGCCATTTTGCGATTATTCGCATGTGGCAAATATACAGAACAATTTAGCAAAGTTTGTTATTGCCATTAAATCAAATATTTTTGTTCTTAGAGCGTTATTATGGCTCAAAGTATACTATGCGACTACTTCTTATAGGTGTAATATTATCAGTATCAAGTGCTTTCGGTCAAATTGGGACCGGTCAGTGGCGTCTGCATATTCCAGCTGGAAATGCAATTGATGTTGTAGCACAAAGTGACCGTGTTTTTGCTGCATATACAAATGGAGTTACGGAGTATGACTTTGATTCAAAAGAAATTAGCGTTTGGGATGCTGTGAATTCGCTTTCAGATATTACGGTAGCTTGTTTGGGTAAATGTACTTCAGACAATTCTGTGTTTGTAGGTTATGAAAATGGTAATATTGATAAAATCAAGAACAATAAAGTCACAAATATTCCCGCTATTAAGTTAGCGCAAATACAAGGATCTAAAAGGATTTATAAAATGGTGGAGTACGACAGTCATATGTACTTGGCTACCGGTTTTGCAATTGTTAAGATTGACCCTGTTAAGAATGAAGTGAGGGACACATATTACCCAACAAATGGTAACAGCCCCATCGTAGATATTGCTTTTAGAAATGACACGCTTTTCGCATTGGGCGATGATAGACTTTACCTTGGTGATTTAAACAACTTGGCATTAGCTGATCCAACACAATGGACAGAGGATGCAAGAGTTCCTGTTTTGTTGACCAATCAATACCAGGACATTGAGAAAAGCATGGGCGAACTATATGTGAGCTTAGTGGTTGATGGGTACGGATTAGATTCACTTTATCATTTATCTTCTACAAGTCTTGATGTGGCTTTAGTCGAATCATTTGCAATGGAAATTCGTTCTATTGGTGATCTTAATAATAGCTTGTCTGTTAATTATTTCAACGGATCCACTTTGTATGACGCCTCGTTCAACATGGTCAATTCTATTTATGACTATACATTCGGAACACCATATTCGAAAGAGGTTGACTATGCAGATGGCAAGTACTATATTGCTGATGCCGTGCATGGTTTGGTAGAGTTTAGTAATGTAACAAATAATCAAAAGCTCGCAATTTCAGGCCCCCCTAAAAACACTTTTTATGGCATGGATTGGTCAGACGGTCGATTGGCAATTGTTGGAGGAGGATTGTCTGAAGTATTCGTAACATTTAGTGGTTCTGGGATGTATTTGTTCGAAGATGAGGAGTGGGAGCTAAGGGACAGGGGCAATATGTCCATGTGGAACAATAATATTTGGGATTTTGTCAGCGTTTCGATTAACCCAAATGATAAAGATGAAATCGCAATTGGAACTTATTCAGAAGTACCACTTTCTATCATGGGGTCTTCCGGTCAGGTGACAGACACGATTACTCCAGATAATTCGGAACTAGAATGGACTTCATTGGGAAATGGATGGTCATACGTTTCAGCTTTAAATTATGATAATTCAGGTAATCTTTGGACCCTAAATGGGTATTCCAATGAACCGCTGAAGGTGATGGCAGATGATGGCAGCTGGTATTCGTTTGATTTGGGAACTGCTGCAAAGAGTAAGTTCACAAAAAAGATGGCTATCGACTACAATGATCATAAATGGTTCTCGATTTCTGGTGTTGGTTTGTACGGATATAATCACAATGGAACCATTCAAAATTCTGCAGATGACCAGGTAGTGTTGCTTAATTCTGGTGATTTAACGGGAGGACTTCCCTCGAATGAAGTTACTGCAGTGGCTGTAGATTTTGACAATGAAATTTGGATAGGGACAGATAATGGTTTTGCCGTGCTTTACAATTCAGAAGGCGCTTTCGATGCAGGGGCGGGAGATTATAATGCGCAAAGAATTAAGTTGGAGTTCGAGGGAAATGTTGAATACGTTTTAGGAGCTACGCATGTAACGGATATTGAAGTTGATGGAGCAAATCGTAAGTGGTTTGCTACCACTAATTCTGGAATTCTATTGCTTTCTGCTGATGGTTTAGAAATCTTGGAGCAGCACACAGTTGATAATTCCCCACTTATTTCAAACAATATTTTAGACATTAAATTAGACCAGAAGACAGGAGAACTATTTATCGCTACGGATAAAGGATTGATATCATATCGTACAGATGCAACTTATCAAGATACGGAATACGATAATGTTCAGATCTTCCCCAATCCTGCAAGACCAGATTTTGAAGGACCAATTACAATCCAAGGACTCAGATACGATTCAGATATTAAGGTAACAGATGTTGCGGGTAATTTAGTTTATCAGACAACTTCCAATGGAGGGACCGCAACTTGGAACGGTAGGACTTTGTCAGGTGATAAAGTAAAGTCAGGGGTTTACATGTTTTGGACCGCTGCAAACGAAGGCAAAGGTCGTTTTGTTGGAAAAGTCTTAGTAGTCAATTAAGCGAGATGAAAAAGGTTGACGAAGGAATATTCCTTTTCCGAACTTCATATTCAGAAACAAGTCTTATCGCCACCTTTTATTCGAAAGAAAGCGGAATCAAAAAATTCATTTTTAAGGGAGGTAAGAAAAAATCACACAATTTATTTCCGTTAGCGATATCAGAACTTACTTTTTACGAGCGAAAGGAGAGTGATTTAAGCAATTTAACGAATGCTGACCCAATTAGCCGGCAAGACATCCAATTCGACGCGATTCGATCGACAATCGCCTTTTTTATGGCTGAAGTAATCAGAAAGTCAGTCGATACACATGAGAAAGATGAGGCACTTTACAACTACTTGGTTCAAACGATTCAGTCGCTTGATAAGTCTTCAGAACTATCCTTGTTTCCAATACAGTTTTTGGTGGACCTATCAATTCAACTGGGCGTCCAACCCTTAATAGAAGGAAATAATCCGGTCCTAAATTTTAAGGAAGGAACAATAGGAGTGGGGGAGCCTGTAGGTCAGGATAAAGAAGGTGGGAATCACATTCAATTATTGATGGATATCTTCAATAAGAAAGAATCATTGACCTATCCAAAAGATACCAGAATGAATGCGCTTAAAGCAATGGTTAAGTATTACGGGTATCATGTTCCAAGAATGGAGCAGCTAGATACGTTAGAAATTGTGCAGGAAATATTAAGCTGAATTTATTCTGCTTTGTCCTTTGTCACTCTTGCTTCTTTGATAAACACCTCTGTTAGATTTAGGCTTTCCAAAGGACTGGCCTCGAAGTCTCTTACACGAGCATTCATCATCACAATGTGGTCATCTGTTAAGATAGGCATAAGTGCCGCTTGATCAACAACCATTTGGTCACATTTTACGAGTAATGACGTTCTCTTTTCTGGATCCAATTCCATTTGAGCGCTCTCGAATAATTTGTCGTAAGCATCATTTTGGAATTTAAACGAGTTGATCATAGATGCTCCTTCTTCAATGTTTCCACCGTAGAATAAGGCTAAGAAGTTTTCAGCATCTGGGTAATCAGCAATCCATCCACCTCTCCAAATTTTCGCCTTTCCATTTTGTATTGCTTCCTCTCTTTCTTCAAGTCCACAAAGAACAATTTTTAAATCAACACCTAGGTTTTCTTTAAGTTGATCTGCAATAGCAACACATGTCAGGTGCACAGAAGATCCTTCCGTACTGTTCACATAGAAGTCTAATTTTGGAAATCCTTTACCTCCTGGGTAACCTGCTTCCTTCATTAGGCTCTTCGCTTTAGATGGAAGGTATGTAAAGCCTTTAACTTTTTCAGATGGGTAGGTCTTCATTTTAGGCACGAAACCATTCATTGCCGGCCAACCTTCACCTTCTAGTTTATCTTCAATGATTGTTTCTCGGTCAATAGCATAATTGAATGCCTTACGAACTCGACTATCAGAGAATTCATCACTTTCACAAGCCATTGCGATATACATCATGCTTAAGCTATGCTCCGAATCAACTTTATGTTTTACGTTTTTCCCGTCTTGAGCTTCCTGTAAACTTCCAAATACGTGGTCAATTTCATCAGCAGGAATTTCTAATACTAAATCAATTTCTTTATTTCTAAAGGCCATTAGTTCACTTCGCTTGTCTTCAGCGTATGTCATGATAACCTTACTCATGAATGGAAGTTGATTTCCAAATTCATCTTCTTGCCAGTAATTTGGATTTCGTTTTAAAACAATTTTGTCATCCGAAAAAGACTCTAGCGAAAAAGGCCCTGTTCCAACAGGGTGCTGAGCGATGTCCTTACCATACTTGTCGTAAGCTTCTCTCGGAGAAACACCTAGACTAGGATGTGTTAAAATAGCTTCGAATCCAGCAAATGGTTTGGTTAGTGTAATTTCAATCGTATAATCATTTACAACCTTAATCCCAGATACGCCTCCTTTTGGCAATTTCGATGTAGATTTTGTGTAAAATTCACGTCCACCCTCAATTCTATCCTTAAGTAAATACGAAAGGTTGTTAGCCGCCAACCCTGAACAAGCAATGTCCAAAGAGAATTTAACATCGTTTGCATCCAACTCATGTCCTTCAGAAAGACAATCATCAGAATGGAATTTAATTCCTTTTCGAATTTTCAAGGTGTATTTTAGTGCGTCAGAACTTACTTCGTAGCTTTCTGCTACACCAGAAGTAATTTTAGATGTTTCTGGATCAATCTTTAATAATGGATCAAAAATTTGAGAAACCAATCTCATTGAGTATACATCTGCAGAGCTGGTAGGGAAAAGACTAGTAATCTTTTCTTGTGACATGAATTTAAATTCACCTCCATATTTTTTCCCGCCTTTTGCAACTAATTCATCAACTCCAGGATCATTGCCACCACACGATGTTACAACGATTCCAGATAGAACTAAAAATGAGATAATTAAAATTCGCATACAAAGTACATTTGAGTAGTAAACAAAGATATAAAAAAAGCCGAATAATTATTAAAATCCAACTTTAGCTCTTACACGACCTAAAACCGAGGCAGCTACTTGACTTGCGCGGGCCGCTCCATCCGATAATGCAGCTTCAATTTCACTTGGGTTTTCCATTAGATAACTGTAGCGTTCTCGAGGTTTCTGATACATTGTTATTATTTGCTCAAAAAGAGCTTGTTTCGCATGGCCGTATCCATAGCCACCAGCTTCATAATTTTTTCTCATTTCAGCCACTTGATCTTCATTTGCCAGTAGCTTATACAAAGCAAAAACGTTACAAGTTTCAGGGTCTTTAGGATCTTCTAATTCCTTGTCATCAGTCTTAATGGACATGATTTGCTTTCGTAGTTTTTTATCAGGAAGAAAAATATTGATAGTGTTTTCACGGGACTTACTCATTTTCTCACCGTCCGTTCCTGGAATCAGCTTCGTTTCTTCTTTCAAAACAACTTCTGGCACTACAAATGTCTCTCCCATTTTATGATTAAATCTATGGGCAACATCTCTTGTAAATTCCAAATGTTGTTCTTGGTCTTTTCCAACTGGCACAAACTCGGCATCGTAAATCAGGATGTCCGCAGCCATTAGCATAGGGTATGAAAACAAACCCGCATTTACATCTTCTAATCGGTCTGCTTTATCTTTAAAACTGTGAGCAAGTGTTAATCTAGAATAAGGGAAATAGCACATTAAGTACCATGTAAGCTCAGTTACTTGTGGCACATCACTTTGACGATAAAAGACACTCTTTTCTGTATCCAAATCAAAAGCTAGCCAGGCAGCAGCAGTTGAAAGTGTGTTTTGTCTCAATAAATCTCCATCCTTTATTTGTGTCAAAGAGTGGAGGTCTGCTATAAAGAGATACGACTCATTATTGGCATCTTTAGCCATTTCTATCGCAGGAATAATTGCTCCAAGTATGTTTCCTAAATGAGGAGTTCCTGTGCTTTGTGTTCCAGTTAATATTCTTGCCATTCTAGTTCTAAGTGTTTACAGCGAATTTAGTGATTTAATAGAGATGTGTGAGAACAATTTCTAATTTTATACATTTGCCAAAATGAGGATTATTCAAGGAGTCTTCGGGCTTATATGGAAATTGTATATTGCTGTGGTGTTCTTAATCACAGCACTAATCATGTATCCCATCATTTTGCCCTTTCTGAATACGGATGAGAACAAGAAAAAGGCATTTAAGTTATTTGTTTTTTGGAGCTGGATGGTTAGAATCTTCACGCTGTATTTTGTGAAATACGAGAAAAAAAGTGCCATTCCAAAAGGGCCAATGTTAATTGTTGCGAATCACACTTCCTATTTGGATATTTTCTTGATGTATTCAATTTTACCTGATAACGCATTTCTGTTTTTAGGCAAAAGTGAAATTTTAAAATATCCACTGATAAAGACATATTTTAAAAAGTTAAACATTCCAGTATTTAGAGATAACAAAAGAAAAGCGGCAAAATCAGTTATTCAGGCATTGATCGAAGTACGCAAAGGGTGGTCAATCTTTATTTTTCCTGAGGGAGGAATTCCGGATGTTGTTCACCCTAAAATGATACCTTTCAAGCGAGGAGCTTTTTTGATTGCTAAGCAGGCGCAAGTGCCAATTTTACCAATGACGTTTTTAAATAATCACAAACTGTTTTCTGATCCAGAGCAAATTTTAGGTCCAGCAAGACCAGGAGTTAGTCGTGTACAAATTCACGATTACATTAGTGTGGATACAATTAACGAAATGAGTGAAGATGAGCTCAACCAGCATTGTTTTGATATTGTGAATGAACCGATACTAAAAGAGTATCCACAATTGTTTGAATAGTATTATCTTTGTTTCAAGATGAAAATTACAGAAGACTTAATAGATCACATTGCCCACCTTTCGCGCCTCGAATTTGAGGGGGAAAGAAAAGCGGCTATCCAAAAAGACATGGAGCGAATAGTGAACTTTATGGAGATTCTTCAAGGGGTTGATACCGAGAACGTAGAACCATTGATTTTTATGAATGATGAGGTGAACAAACTTCGTGAAGACGTTCCAGAAGTAACCCTCACTCAGGAACAGGCATTGAAAAATGCTCCTAAAAAAGATTCTGATTATTTCAGAATTCCAAAGGTTTTAGACAAGTAGTCTAATCAAGAAGATCTTCCGAGTCACTAATAAAAATTCCTTCATCTGCGTTGAGTAATCGCTTAAGCGCTTGTTGTTCAGATTGTTTTACAACATAGGTTTTTGACCATTTGTCATGCCAGCCCCTTTCACTTAAGCAGGAAAATGCTTCAAACGGCACAATTCTAGAAAAAGAGCGTGCAATGAGTGATTCTGATCCAGGTGGTTCCGCATATTCATTAATGACAACACTGTCGGTTGCAAATTTGCCAATGGTTCTTTGCATCGTTAGTTCACATAGAAAATAATATCCTACGATGATGAAGTAATTAGCAATTGAAATGGTGTATTGAAAACTACCAAACCGAATGGAGTAACCAGTATCCAATCCTCCAGAGATTGCTACTACCTGAATGAAAAATGAAATTATTCCAATAATAATCGCATCAATAAGGTAATGCCCGAAACGAGTCCATCCTTGAACAACTTTAACGGGCCGCTTTATTTTTCCTTGATACGGTTCTTTGGTTCTGTTTCCAAAAGCATCACGCCCTCTTTTGTATAGTGTTTTTTCAACTGTAAGGTCTTCTATTGTTTTTCTCATTTGAAATCCCAGTTGTATTTATCTATTTCTGTAACACAAGCTGTGAGTAAGTCTATGCTGCCCTGAATATCGTCCTTGTGTGCCATTTCAATTACCTGATGCAAGTGACGCGTGGGTATAGATACCGCACCAGCAATCGACCCACCTTCTGTCATTCTTTGAATTCCTGCTGTGTCTGTGCCACCTGCAGTGAGAATTTCAGGTTGCCATTTAATTTTCTTTTTGTCTGCAGTTTTCTTCATGAAATCCACCATTCGATAGTCACATATGGTTGAGGCGTCCATTATTTTAATAGCTGTACCTTCTCCTAACTTAGTTATCATTTCATGGGCGGACGCACCAGGAAGGTCAAATGCAATCGTTGTGTCTAATCCAAAACCAAAGTCTGGATTTACACGCATTGCAGATACATTTGCACCCCTAATACCAACTTCTTCTTGCACAGTAAAAACACCATATACGTCGTAAGGAATTTTCTTTCCTTTTAGATTTTTAAGTGTTTCAATAAGAATAAAAACAGCTAATCGATTGTCCAGCGACTTGCCGTTAACGCACTCTCCCATTTCAATAAACTCTCTCTCTCTCGTAATAGAATCGCCAATGTTGACGAGTTTCTTTACTTCTTTAACAGGTAAGCCGGTGTCAATGAAGTAATCTTTTGTTTTCGCTACTTTATTTCGCTCTTCCGGCGTCATCACATGGATCGGCTTTGATGCCATTACACCAATAACATCTTTCTTTCCATGAATGATGACACGCTGCGCTGTTAAGGTCTTTGGATCAAACCCACCAAGTGTGTGAAAACGAATAAATCCATTGTCGTCTATATGAGTGACCATGAATCCAATTTCATCCATATGCGCACCAATCATTATGCGCTTGTCTCCAGTTCCTCGTTTGATTGCATAAACATTACCCATGTTGTCCACTTCCACTTCATCTACAAGAGGTTTGATTTCCTTAAGAACTAATTCACGTACTTTTTGCTCGAATCCGGGAGCCCCAGGTGTTGTGCAAATTTGGTTGAGTAATTTTGTGTTGATAGCCATAGTTTGATTCTTTGTCTTTAAAAGTAATAATCATTTTAAGATTGGTTAATTTTGTAGCATGAAGCGAGTAATATTTTTTGCGTTTTTTTTAATTATTGGAATTTCCATCACCTATTATTATGTAGCTCCAAAAGAAAAAGCATTGCCAGTGATTAATCCCGTTGATCTTGAAGAAGAAATGGTAGACCCGGAATTACTCCGTGTTGGATATGGACATCAAATCGGAACTTTTTCTTTTCAAAATCAATACGGACGCACGATTACTCAAGAAGATGTAAAAGGCAAAGTTTATGTGGCGGAGTATTTTTTTACAACTTGTCCTTCTATTTGTCCCATTATGAATAAAGAAATGCAACGTGTCTATGGAGCATTTCGAATGGAGGATGATTTTAAAATTTTAAGTTTTAGTGTAGATCCAGAAGTAGATACCGTAGCGCAGATGAAACGCTATGCGGATGAACATGATGTTAAAGATGACAATGTGTGGCATTTCTTAACGGGTGATAAGGTGGAATTGTATAACCTTGCGCGACGTTCTTACTTTGTATTAAAACCTGCTGAAGCTCAAAACTTGGGTGACGCTGGCAGTGATTTCATCCACACGAACAACTTTGTTTTAGTCGATCGAAATTCAAGAATTAGAGGCTACTACGATGGCACCTCTTCGAAAGAGGTAGATCAACTAATGCATGATATTAAAACGCTATTGAAGAAATAATTACTCTTCGAGCTCCTTTAGTATTTGATTTACGTCTTCTTCGGTCTCTGTTAATTTCGACTTACAAACTTTAATTAATTCTGAAGCACGTTTCACCTTCTTACTCAATTCATCAACGGTAATTTCACCGTCTTCAATATCGTTTACAATCTGCTGAAGCTCTTCAAATGCTTCGGTATATTTAATTTCGTCACTCATCATTTTTTATGGATTTCACGGTTGAATCTATACTAAAATTAGCCGTTTGGGTTTTAATAATATCGCCTTCCTTTGTTGGATTTTGCTCGCTAATGACTTTGTCATTTATGGTGGTTATTGAGTAACCACGATTTAAAATATTGATAGGGTCGAGCAAACGTACCTTCATTTCAATTTGCTCTAATTTAGAATTTCGTGTGGTAATATTGTTTTTTAAAAGCTTTGGTAGTTGATGGCGAAGTTGCTCTAATTGATTGAACTCTTCTTGAAGCGCTAACTTACCGCTAGTAACACTTCGCCTGCGGTAATGCACCAATTGTTCATTGCTGCGCTGAAATGTTTTTTGTACCCCAGTATTTAGAGCAACGCTGCTACGAGTTAATCCAAAACGATTGTTTTCTATAAGTTTAGAGACGGCTCCACTGTATTTACTGGTGCTCTTCGATAACTCGAATTTTTCTTCTTGTATCTTTTTTTCGGAGTATACTTTAAGTGTTTTCAACGATTCCTTTAATGGAACGGAAAAGTCATGGAAGGCTTGAATTAAAAAATCTCCTAATTCTGTTGGCGTGATGGCATTGCGATAAGAAACCATTTCTGCCACCGTTAAATTGGTGGAGTGACCAATTCCTGTTAGTATGGGCATAGGAAAAGAAGCAATTGCTTTACAAAGGTTATAGTTATTGTAGCATGACATACCCACTTCGCCACCGCCGCCTCGAACGATTACCACAATATCAAAATGACTTTGGACGCGTTTGATTTTTTCAAGTTGGGCAATGATAGTGTGTTCTGCTCTATCTCCTTGGAGGGTTGCTGGAAACAGCATCGTAAAGAAGGAATAGTTCCAAGTATTTTCGGCAATAACTTTCATGAAATCCGAAAGTCCTTTGCTAGACTCAGCACTAATGATGGCAATCCTTTTTGGGAGTAATGGAAAATTTATCAGCTGATTCGCATTGACCAAATTTTCTTGTTGCAGTTTCTTGAGCGTCTCGGCTCTTTCGCGCTGCAACTCTCCCAGGGTATAATTGGGGTCAATATCCGAAATCTGCAAACTAATCCCGTAGATCTCATGAAAATTAACTTTTACTTTCATAAGTAAAGTAGTGTCCTCCTTCAATGGCTCCTTTACCACCTGCATAAAGCGCTGATTGATACTGTCGAAATTGTGTTTCCAAATGGTTCCACGCATTTCTGCCACAATCTTGCCGTCTTCCTTTTGCACAAGTTCAGGGTAGCAATGCCCAGCCTTGGTTTGACCGAGCTTATGCATTTCTGCTTTCACCCAATATTCACGATTGTAGCGTTCTTCAATCGTTTTACGAATTGAAGAAACAACTTGTTTTAGCGTAAATATTTGGGTTTGTTCTGACATTGTACAATTACAAATCTATGACTATTCAAGACGTTTTTTACTTATCACTTTACCATTTTCATAAACACGCACTTTTTTAATAGTTCCATCCTGATTGTAGTCAATAAACTTGCCATGGCGTTTGCCATCTTTGAATTCTGCGGTAAAGAGTATAGACCCATCCAAATAATAACAAGTATATAGGCCCTCTTGAATCCCATAGTTGTATTCGCCAGAAGAGGTTTTCATTCCTTTTTTATTGCGTTTTATCCAAAGCCCATGCTTAACCCCATTAGATGTTATCAAACCTTCGTTTTTTACGACACCGTTACCATAAAATGTTTTTTGGTAAGTGAGTGTGTCATTTTGAGAGAATACAAAAAGAGGAATGAATGAAATAAGAATAAGAGCAAATTGTTTCATGCATACAAATAAATGGAATATTTAGCGGGTAACAAGATTTGGATTTTGATTAATGGGTTTCAATTTTTGTATTGCGAAGTATACAGGTGACTTTAATTACTTCTTCTTATCTTCGCGGCATTAAATTAGAGACTATGCAGAACATTCAATCTTACGATTTTAACGGAAAAAGAGTACTTATTCGAGTTGATTTTAACGTGCCACTTGACAAAGAGACACTGGAAGTAACAGACGATACTCGAATTCGAGCTGCTGTTCCAACAATCAAGCATATTTTAAATAATGGTGGATCTGTCGTTTTGATGTCACATCTGGGAAGACCAAAAGAGGGTGGAGAACCAAGGTTTTCAACTAAAAACATCATTGAGCACACGTCCAATGTATTGGGTGTGAAGGTGAAGTTTGGCGGCGATTGTATAGGAAAAGAAGCACTCGAGATGAGTGCTAATTTGCAACCAGGAGAAGTGATGATGTTGGAAAATGTTCGTTTTTACAAACATGAAACGACGGGAACGGAAAGTTTTGCAGAACAATTGGCAAAACATGGAGATGTATATGTGAATGACGCCTTTGGAACAGCACACCGTGCACATGCAAGTACTACAGTTGTAGCAAAGTTTTTCCCGAATGATAAAATGTTCGGCTTCTTGATTGAAGGAGAAATTAAAAGTGTTGATCGTGTTTTAAACAGTACAGATAAACCATTGACTGCAATCGTTGGCGGAGCAAAAGTCTCTTCGAAAATAACAATCATTGAGCGCTTATTGGATACGGTCGACAATCTCATTGTCGGTGGTGGGATGGCTTATACTTTTGTAAAAGCGCAAGGCGGAAAAGTGGGGAACTCACTTGTAGAAGATGATTATATAGATACAGCACGTAAAATTTTAGTTGATGCCAAAACAAAGGGTGTTAATTTGTACATACCTGTGGATACAATTATTGCGGATAAATTCGACAATGATGCAAACCGAAAAGAAGTCAACATTAATGAAATTCCAGATGGATGGATGGGGTTAGATGTTGGTACGCAAACAATAGAAGATTGCTCTAAGATCATTCGTGATTCAAAATTAATTCTTTGGAATGGGCCAATGGGTGTTTTTGAAATGGAAAACTTCCAAAAAGGAACGGTTTCTGTCGCAAATGCGATTGTAGAGGCGACAAGTAAAGGTGCCTTCTCGTTAATCGGAGGTGGAGACTCTGTCGCTGCCATCAACAAATTTAATCTTGCAGATAAAGTAAGCTATGTTTCTACTGGTGGAGGCGCGATGTTGGAATACCTTGAAGGCAAAGAATTGCCAGGAATTAAAGCAATTAGAGGCTAAAGACCTCTCTCGAGTATTGTTATTCGCTTTTCAATTGGTGGGTGAGTGGCAAAAAGTCCAGAGATAGAAGACATGAAACTTTTTTTATCAGTCGGACTATTCTCAATAAACATTTGTTTGAGATCAGCACTCTTTACATCAAGGTCGTGATTTCCAGATATTTTCCTCAATGCGGAAGCTAAGGCCATTGAATTCTTTGTCATCTCAACCGCACCGGCATCCGCCAAATATTCTCTTTTTCTAGAAAGTGCAAATCGAAATAAAATGGATAAGAAGTAAACAACAAGCGTCACAATGATAGCTACAATCATCACTTTTCCATCGACCTTGTCTCTGCGCCTCCCTCTTCCACTATAAAGAAACGATCGGGTCATCATCTGCACTAAAAAGGCAAAAATCCCAACGAATATTATTGAAACAACTAAGAGTCGAACATCCTTGTTTCTTATATGCGTAAGCTCATGGGCAATAACTCCTTCTAGCTCTGCATCGTCCAATTCATCAATTATACCAGTAGTTAAAGTAACAGAGAATGAATTTTTATCAAGACCGGATGCAAATGCATTCAATGCAGGTGAATTGATGACATATAATTTAGGCATCGTCATGCCGATAGACATGCATAGGTTTTCCGTCAAATTGTACACTCGCATGTTTTCTTTACGCGACAAGGTTTTTGCTTTCGAACTAGCTTTTATAATGGCAGAATGCGAAAAATAGGCAATAACGAACCAGATAGCGACACCAATTAAAACAAATGGAATCGTTTTAAGAAACATGTAGTTTATTTCTTCGAACTCCCCGTCCAATCCAAAAAAGAAAATAGCGTAAACACCAATAAGAATGAGTATTGGAAACCCAATCAATAATAGCATCGACCGCAGATTGTTCCGTTGTATCTGCGAATGAAGCCCGATGTATTTCATGAATTAAGTGTTTAGAATTTTACTTCAGGAGCCTTGTCCATAACCACACGTTGTTCAGCACCCAAGTCAAACATAGGCTGAGAAGTCATCTTTTTAATATTAGCAACAATATTTGTTGGTATGGATTCAATGGCTGTGTTCAATTCTTTTGTCGCAGAGTTAAAGAATCTTCTGACAGCGGCTAACTTATTTTCAATATCAGAAATCTCTGTTTGCAAATGCATGAAATTCTGACTTGCCTTTAAGTCTGGATAAGCTTCAACCTGTATGTTGAAAGCACCCATTGCCGCACCAAGCTCGTTCTCAGCAACAACTTTTTCATTAATTGTTTTCGCATTCATCGCCCCCGATCGTGCAGCAGTTACACGTGTTAATACTTCACTTTCATGATCCATGTACCCTTTAACGGCACCCATTAATTGTGGAATCAAATCATGGCGTTGCTTTAATTGAACATCAATATCAGCAAAAGCATTTTCGCGATTATTTTTAAGAGCAACCAGTTTGTTATTTGCAGAAACGTACCAGAAAACCAAAATCACCAATACCCCGAGAAATATATATAAGCCTATCATTTTTTTACCTTTAAGATTACTCTAATATAATTATTTTTCATTCAAGTGTAACTTTTTAATTGTTCGAGAGTCTTACTAATGTGTTACGAATATAATGACGACAAAAGAATACAATAAGGCAGTTGATCAATTTTCGGATAATATTTTCCGATTCGCAATGAAGCATCTTAAAAATGAGATGTCTGCAAATGATATTGTGCAAGAAACTTTCCTTAAGGTTTGGGCGAAGAAAGAGGATGTAAGTTTCGAAAAGGTGAAGTCATATTTATTTACCACTGCTTACCATACAATTCTAGATTGGATTAAGAAAGAAAAAAGATCTGGAGACATGAATGGAGTAGATGATTTGCACATGGATAATGGACAAAATGTTGATTTGAAAGAAGTTTTAGATGAAGCTTTAGACAGGTTGCCCGAAATTCAAAAAACAGTGGTTCTATTAAGAGACTATGAAGGATATAACTACAGTGAAATAGCTGAAGTTACTGGACTAGGAGAATCACAAGTAAAGGTGTATATATTTAGAGCACGAAAGGCATTGAAGAGTTATATTAAACGATTAGATCTTGTAATATAAGATGGAGAAAATAAGTATTTTTAATTACGAAGCATTCTATTTAGATTACCTAGAAGGTAATTTAAATGAGCAGGACACTGCCATGTTTCTTGCGTTTCTGGAAGAATATCCAGAATGTAAGATGGATGGTGATGACATGCCTTTGCTTAGTGATGAAGATGCACCTTCTTACAAGTTTAAAAACAACCTCAAGCAAGTAGATTCTGAGGAGCGTATCACATTGACTAATGTGGATCATTTTCTAATCGAAGCTTCTGAAGGTATCATAACAGAAGAAAAGCAAAAAGAGCTAGCGACATTCATTCAAGTAAACGACTTGTCTTATGATGAAAAATTAGTAGGGGCTGTTTATTTTGCTCCTGATAAAGCTGAGGTATATAAAGATAAGGCAGGTTTGAAGCAAAAGGAAACAATAGTTCTTTGGCCATATATTTCAACAGCGGCTGCGGCTTGTATAATTGTGTTAATGTTGCTTTGGAACAATAATCCAGCTGGTGTAGTAGACCCTGGAGGAGAAAATATAGCTGAAGACGGTCTTAATAATTCTCCAATTGAGCAAAATGATGGTGTCAAAAACAATGCGCAAATCGCGAATGAGATTCAACCAGAAAAGTTAAGCACGCCGATAAATAAAACGATTCCACAACAGAATCAACCAGCTCAATCACAAGACAAGAGCGTGGATAAAATTGAACGAAGCCCAATGCGACCAATTATAACGGGGTTAGATGACAGGCAATTAGCTTCAATCACGAAGAAAACATACGTTGAAAACGCAAATGAGCCTGTTAAAGTACAGGAACAGGATTATGCTTCTTTGCACTTCGCAGACATGGAAAACCCTATAGAACCCATCACAAAATTGATTTCTAAAAAAACAAAAACACCACTTGACTTTAGAAGACAAAAAGCTTCAAAAAAGAAAGCGGGTGGATTCTTTGTGAAAATCGGGAAGTTCGAATTGTCGCATAAAAAACATTAAAAGAAGTAGATCTTTTTCTTATTGCTTCATAACACTTATTTTCTTCAAGTAATTATCGATTAAACGTGTCATTTTTCAATGCAATCGTTATATTTACTACTTCCCCAATTCGGGAGATAGCCTATTGAAAGAGACAAAATTTATAGAGGAAAATAAGAAGAAGTGGAATCGCTTCGAACAGCTTTATGAATCGAAGTCCAATGATCCAGAGGAACTGAGTGACCTTTATATGGACATCACAGATGACCTGAGTTACGCACAAACATTTTATCCCAAAAGAACGGTTAGAGTTTATCTAAATCAACTGGCACAAAAGGTGTATACAGGTGTTCATAAGCAGAAAGGAGAGTCGCTGCGAAAGTTCATTACGGTTTGGCAAACATCACTTCCACTTGAAATTTACCGTTCACGAAAGAATTTGCTCTTTGCATTCGTAGCCTTTTTAATTTATGCATTAATTGGAGTGGCTACAACTTATGTAGACCCTGAATTTCCGAGAACTGTGATGGGTGACGGCTATGTTGAAATGACACTGGAAAACATTCAAAATGGAAATCCGCTAGCAGTATATGAGCAAGAGCGACAGATGGATATGTTCATCCGTATAACTACAAACAATTTGAAGGTTGCCTTCTTAACTTTTGTTGTTGGATTCTTGTTTACAATAGGAACTCACATTTTGTTGTTCTCAAATGCCGTGATGGTAGGTGCCTTTCAATATTTCTTTCACGCGAAAGGATTGTTGGTTACAACATTTTTAGGAATTTGGATTCACGGAGCGTTTGAAATTTCAGCGATTGTTTTAGCCGCTGGTGCGGGAATTACAGCTGGTAATGGACTTCTTTTTCCGAAAAGTTATACGAGAGTACAATCGCTACAGCTTTCAACCAAAAGAGGGCTAAAAATAATGCTAAGCCTTGTTCCTTTTATCATCGTTGCAGGATTTTTAGAGAGTTTTGTTACCGCGAATTATCAAGAACTTCCCGATTGGTCAAAATGGATGCTTATCATGCTTTCGTTCGCTATTATTCTGTTTTTCTATGTTTTTTATCCTATCTATGTTGCTAGAAAACATCCGGAACTCGTTGATGTTGAAGAGGTGGCAAGTTTTAAAGAACGCGCAAAATTCAATTTTACAAAAATTAGAGGTGCGGGCGTGAACATTGCGGACTCGTTCCGATTGTACCGTACACAAATGGGGAAATTTACGCGAATTAATGCGTTCATCACCTTGCCAATTATTGCCATTGTGGTGACATTTCAAAACATCAATCATTACGATATGCAACAAACGCAATATTGGTACGATTGGTCGGCACAACTTGAATTTATGATCGGGTATGGATTTTATAACTGGCAAGACTACCTTGTAAGTTTCATTTGGACGTTCATATTCGCTTTCATTTTTAGCTCTGTCCTTTGGAGTGTTAAAACAATAGGTGAAGAGTTTACTTGGAAGTCCTTCTTCATGTATCTAAAACAAAGGTATTGGAGTATTTGGTTGGCAAATTTGTTTCTCTGCATCTTTGTGTTTGCCCTTCCTTGGTACTTCTTGCTAATTGGTGTTACGTTGATCCCGTTCTTTTACCTTCAAGCAGCAACAGCTGGATTAGATGAAGGAACTTTTGCTGCCCGTTTTAAAAGAGGATGGAAGTACAGTAAAAACTACTATGGTAATTCATTGCTGCTGTTGCTCATCTTATTACTACTTACATTTTTAATGTTGCAGCCGATTGCATTTGTGTTCAGTATTCATAATAATTGGACAGATGAACCATTAATGCGAGATTTACTGGACTTGATGGCTGACTTTGTGAAACGTGTGGCTCAAATATTTACAGATGATTACATGATTTGGGCAAATATTTTAAGACAGTTTGTTTACATTATGTTTATGCTCGGAGTATTGCCGTTAATGATTATTACGATGGCATTTGGACATTATTCGGAAGTAGAGCGAACAGAGGCAAGAGGTTTAAAAAAGGCCTTTGAAAAATTCGGTAAACGTAGCCGAAGTCATGAAAAAGATGTTGATTTTGATTAAGTGGATCTTACATATCGTATTATTTACTTTGCCTCTTTTTGTATTTGGGCAGGATGATAAAGGAGAGGTTTGGAAATCTGAGAAAGAGTATCTAAAATATCAAAAAGGAGACAAATACAAAGGCCCTGACAACTGGTACGGTGCGGTTCCGTCTGATATCAAGGACGATGATTATGTCCCAAACAGTGGATACGGAAGCGGAAATTACAACCCTTATTCAGGGGGCTCAGGAAGCGGCTCAGGAATTCAATATAGTCCGCAGCAAATACAGAAAGACAGACAGAAAAGGTACCAGGGATTTGATCGCGGCGGTGGTAAAGGAAATTTGAAATTTGATCCAAAGGTAGAGCGACCGGATCCAATAGAAGTTCCGGATGTTGATGCTCCAGATATCGATTTACCAGACATCGACCTGGATATTGATGCGCCTTCTATTTCTCCAGCTTTTTGGAAGACGCTGCTATTTATCTTCATTTTTGTGGCGGTAATATTCTTGGCGTATCTAATAATGAAGAATCGTAAACCATCTAATCAAAAGGTGATTGTTGACGTTGAGAACGATTGGAACCCAGAAGTAATTTCAAAAACGGAACTAGAATTAAAATTAGAAGCCGCCGAAGCGAAAGGGGATTATCGAGAATGTGTTAGAATTTATTTCACATTTATACTCAAAGAGCTCATTTATAAAGGCTGGATAAGGTGGAAAAAGGAAAAGACCAATCATCATTATGTAATGGAAATGAGCGGCAACCCTTCGGCCCTTGGCTTTATGGAAAGTGTAAGAATATATGATATTGTCTGGTATGGAGAATACCAAATTGATGAAGACATCTATGAATTATTAAGGCCTGAATTAGAAGCCTATTACAAATCACTCGATCCAGTTAATGAATAACCAACGGAAAATAGGACTTATTGGTGGGATCGTGTTAGTCATGATCTTGATGGTTTGGTTGTTTTCCAGCGGTGGCGAAGACCAGGGCAAACGGGGACGTCAACCATTCGTGTCTTCCAATTGGTCAAGTAGATTTCAACCGTTCGATAAGAAACCACTCGGCTTATACCTCTTTAACACATTAGCATCATCGCACATCGATACAAATAGAAGTGTTTATGTTGTTAGGGATTGGATTGAGCTTGACTCTGTTTTAGTTAATGATAGCTTGCCAAAAACATTCATGTTTGTCGGTAATAATTTTGGCCTTGAAAACAGTGAGATGGACAGCATTATGTCAAGGGTTTCTGATGGCTCTAGGTTGTTTTTGAGCTATAATGGTTTAACTGAAAATATCTTTCCATACTTCTTTAGAGATTACAATGAGAAGTATGACTATGCGGAAACCATTAACGTATTTGCGAACAAGAAAAAATTCCATATGATCAATTTGTATCAAAATGATACAATAGCTACAGAATGGAAGGCCTTCGGACGGATTGATCCATTAGGGAATTACAAAGCACTCTCATCGTTTATGGAGTTAGACAACTTCATTAAGATGGAGTACAATGGTGGATATGTATACCTGCATACAACTCCTTCGCTTTTTCATAACTATCAAATTAAGCGCAAGGAAGGCTATCGTTATGCAGCGTATACATTAAATCAGATTCCAAAAGATCAAGATATTATTCTGCTAGAGTTAGGTCGTTTGTCTGATAATTTTGGGCAACACGATGTTGATGAACAAGAAGGAGCAGATGGAAAAGAAGACACGAGTTATTTAAGGTTAATCTTTGAAAATCCAACCTTATTAATCGCATTACTGCTTGGGATTGTAGGACTTATCCTTTTTGTGATGTTCAGATCTAAAAGAACGCGCCCGATTGTGCCATATATAGACAAAAAGAAGGATATGACATTGGCCTTTGCAGAAACAATCACGTCCATTTACTTTGCCAAGAGGAATCCTTATGGACTTCTTCAGGTTCAGCGCAAGAACTTCTACGACACCATTCAGAAGCACTTTTTCATCGACTTGTATAGAAAGGAAGGAACAAAAGAAATTGAAATGCTTGCTGAGAAAAGCAATAAGTCAGTGAAGGAAATCACGGACCTTATTCATTTATTCGAAACCAAGGAGGCCTTTTCGGTAACAGAACAAAAAGTATCTGAGGTAGCCAAGATTAAACGAAAATTCTATCTGGATACTGGAATCATTTCTGAAAAAACACTTGGTAGAGTACAAGAAATGGAAATGACTTTTAGAAGATCCTTATGGATACCATCCTTTCTAATTTTAGGAGGTTTATTCCTAATCTTCTTTGGGTTTTACTATTTGATTCAAAGTATTGGAGTTGGAATTGTTTTATGGCCGATAGGGATCGTTGCATTTGCATTAGGAGTAATTAGAATGTCGAAACCATTTATGATTGTAGATGAAGCTCATATAACGTATTATTCTCCATTTGGAAGAAAGAAAGTGTACAATCGAACAAATTTGATCCGAACAGAAATAAAAGAAAAAGGGGTGATTTTAAATTTCACTGAAAACCGTAAATTGATAATTAATAATTGGGACCTAAGCCGTTTCGACAGAAAGCAGTTCGAAAGGTTTATCTCTAAACTTCATAAACAAGAATTATGATGAACGATGAAATAAATAACGAAGAAGAAGCAACAAATCAGCCAAGTGCGAATCAAGCAAACGATGCTGCTGCGAACAAAAGCGATGATCACACTGATTATATGCCAAAGTCAGAACCTGAAGCCCCGAAGGACAGTGAGCCTAGTGAAACGGAGGAAGGTACTGTTCCCTCCACTACGTCAGAACCTGTATCAGAAGGAGCTCGATATGGTTTTGAGCGCGAGAACAAAGAACTTTTATGGGTAGCCCAGAAGGTGAATGATGTCCGCGGTGTTTTATCCAACTATGTAATTGGTCAACTGGAAATGGTCGACCTTTTGATAACTGGTATTTTTTCAAATGGACATGTTCTGTTGGAAGGGGCTCCCGGTGTTGCAAAAACACTTTCCGCAAAGGTGCTTTCAAAGTCCCTTAATGTTGGTTTTTCTAGGATTCAATTCACACCAGATATGATGCCCTCAGATGTATTAGGAACTTCCGTGTTTAACATGAAAGATTCTTCTTTTTCATTTAAAAAAGGCCCAATATTTTCTAACATTGTCCTAATTGATGAGATAAATCGTGCTCCAGCAAAA
>NODE-207-length-20997-cov-4.62477_pt1 | contig 20997 bp, 18 predicted proteins | sample MGYA00139097_ERZ477577 | MGnify/ENA metagenome assembly ERZ477577
CCAATCCATTTCGGGCACTGAGGCTGCTAACGATAGTTTTGGTATTAACCTTGCGATGTTAAGAGAAGCACATCAGGCTGCCTTGTCTCTTAATCGCGGTACGGTTGGCAATAATGTGATGTATTTTGAGACCGGACAGGGGAGTGCTTTGTCAGCCAATGGACATCATGGGGTTGATCAGCAAACCTGCGAAGCTCGTGCTTATGCCGTGGCTCGTGAATTTGATCCTTTCTTAACCAATACTGTAGTCGGGTTTATTGGGCCGGAATATCTCTACGATGGCAAGCAAATCATCCGTGCAGGACTTGAAGATCATTTCTGTGGCAAATTACTCGGTGTGCCGATGGGCTGTGATATTTGTTATACCAATCACGCCAACGCCGATCAGGATGATATGGATATGTTGCTGACCCAGTTAGGCGTAGCAGGCATTAACTTTATCATGGGGATTCCTGGTAGCGATGACATTATGCTTAATTATCAAACCACCAGTTTCCATGATGCTATTTATGCTCGTCAGGTACTTAATAAAGCCCCGGCCCCTGAGTTTGAACAGTGGTTGAAAAAAATGGGTATCTTTAACAATAAGATGTTGCCGACTAGCTCTGCTTCACAACCGTTACCGCCAGCTATGCAAGCTGTAATTGAGCATATGCTATGACACAAGAAAAGCTAAGCCCTCATAACAGACTCTGGCAACGCCTTCGTGAGCATACCGAAGCGCGGATAGGCTTAGGCCATAGTGGCGGAAGTATTACCACCGAACACCACCTCGCTTTCCAATATGCCCATGCCTGTGCACAAGATGCCGTTTGGCGACCATTGGATTGGGATGTTGTGACTTCAGGTCTGCAAGAGGTAGATATTGAGCTGCTTAAGCTCGAAAGTAAAGCCTCTAATCGTGATAGCTATTTGCAACGACCAGACTATGGTCGGCAGTTATCTGATAGATCCAGAACGACACTTTCTAATTTAGATAAAAAACCGGCAGATGTGGTTATTGTGATTGCCGATGGTTTATCGAGTACTGCGATTGAGCAAAGTGCAGCGAATATGGTGAAAAGTCTATTAGAAGCATTTAGTGAGCAGGGTTTAAGTTGTCCTTATGTATGTTTGGCAGAGCAAGCACGTGTGGCTCTGGGGGATGAAGTGGCACAGCTGCTGAGTGCTCGACATCTGGTGTTACTAGTCGGTGAGCGTCCAGGACTGAGCTCACCGAATAGCCTTGGAATTTATTACACCTACTCAGCTAAAGCTGGTTATACCGATGCCAAACGTAATTGTATTTCTAATGTCCGCAGTGGTGGTCAGAGTACACCGGCAGCGACTAACAGATTGATGTGGTTGGTGCGAGAAGCAGAAGTTAGAAAGTTTTCAGGTGTGCAACTCAAAGATGAAAGTGAGTCAGATACACTGGCGCTTGATCATCAGCAAAAAAATATTCTTTTACCTTTATAGGTGACTTTGTTTATGCGTGTAGCAATTTTGCAGCATGAGCCGAATGAATGGGTCGGTTCAATGGTTTCGTGGTTTAAAGATAAAAACTATCAGCTTACTACCACTATGCTCTACCTAGGTGACCCCCTTCCTAGCCTCGATGATTTTGATTGGTTACTCATTATGGGTGGGGGCATGAGCGTATATGAAGAAGACACATATCCTTGGTTAGTGACTGAAAAACAGCTAATTCGTGATGCTATTAGTGCGAATAAAAAAGTTCTGGGTATTTGTCTAGGAGGACAGTTAATTGCCAGTGCTTTAGGGGCAGATGTTTATCCTAATGATCAGCAAGAAATTGGTTGGCATGAAGTCATAAAAACAGATGCATTGGCGACATGGTGTCCAGATTCATTCAAGCCACTTAGCTGGCACGGCGATCGGTTTGACTTGCCTTCGGGTGCAACGGGATTTGCTCAAAGTAAGATAACACCCAATCAGGGCTTTTGTTTGAATAATACCGTATGGGCCTTGCAGTTTCATTTAGAAGCGGTCGCAGACTCTGTGCCTGACTTTTATGCGGTGACCGGTGAATTGCCAGAAGGGCAGTATGTTCAAAGCTATGATGACATGGTTAATAATAACTATGTCGCTAACAGTAAACCTGTTATGCATGCCCTGCTTGATGTAATTGATAAGGGATAAGGTGAGCGTTAATTAATTTAATTAAAAAAGGGATCTGACTAGTCAGATCCCTTTTTTGCTTTAGGTTTTACTTTAGCTTGATCGTAAAGTGTTTATACACGGTTTCTTTAATTTCCCATGTGCCGCTGAATCCTTGTTCAACCATAAAGGCATCACCAGGACCAAAGGTCTCAGCCTCACCATCATCAGGCGTAATGACTACGCTGCCAGAAATCATATGAACAAACTCCCAAGCAGCATAACTTGCATGATAAATACCGGGAGTGGCCTCCCAGCAGCCTGAGATCATTGACTCATCTGGACTGGTGTATTCAATCCATGTTTTCATGGTCGGATTACCTTCGATTTTTTTCCAACCATCAAGGTCAGTTTCAATCGGGGTTACGGTTTTATCTATTATCTTAACGAGGCCTGACATCTCTATTCTCCTGAATATGGAAAGTACTTTTATGCTTGTTTAACTTGTGGAATTTCACTTGTATCAGATAGATAAGCTTCCATAGAATCATCTAAAGCATCAATCCATGGTGTGTGATGTTTTGGTGACATCGTACCAGTCATGATGGAGGCATAAGCATGATCACGGAAGGTCATAATATTTTCTTTTTTATGATGTTTCCATTCGAGAAATGCTTGGTTTACTGCCGGTATATCAAACGATGGATAGTCGGTTTCATCAATCAAGCTTTGAATGTAGTCACCTTGATAGGTGTACATTTCTTCAGCAGTTTCAAGTTTTAACTCTCTTTCACGCCACTCCATGCTGTCAGCAGTCATTTCTTCTTTAGTTGCAGGCAGAGGAATACGACCCATAATGATGTCGCGAACATACCATGCTTGAGCATCAAACATATTGAAGCTATACCATTGATCTTGCATACCGATATAGAAGAATTTTGGATTATCTTCCCATGCAACACCACGGTATAAATCGAGTGGCCAGAGACGATTATCGGTTTTAAGGCGTAAATTATCATTAAGGAAAGGGAAGTGATGAATATAACCAGTACACAAAATAATGGCATCGACTTTATTTGATGAGCCATCAGCAAAGTAGGCTGTATCGCTATCAACACGAACTAAATTCGGCTTTTCTTGCCAGTTTTCAGGCCATTTATATCCCATGGGTGCTGTACGGTAACAACTGATTAAGCTTCGCGCACCATATTTATAACATTGAGAACCAATATCTTCAGCCGAATAACTACTGCCAACAAGAAGAATATCTTTGTCTTTAAATTCAAGTGCATCACGAAAATCATGGGCATGTAATACTCGGCCACCAAATTTTTCAAAGCCTTCAAAATAAGGGCCTTTAGGTGTGGAGAAGTGACCAGTACAACAGACAACATAATCAAATTCTTCTGAATAGATAGTGTCGTTAGTGTGATCTTGTACTGTTACCGTGAACATCTCGCTATCTTCATTGTAGTCAACATGACGAATGGCTGAATTGAAGCGAATATACTTTCTAACATCGGCTTTCTCGACTCGGCCTTTAATATAGTCCCATAAGACTTCACGTGGCGGATATGAGGCGATTGCTTTACCGAAGTGTTCTTCAAATGTGTAATCAGCAAATTCAAGACATTCTTTAGGGCCATTAGACCACAAGTAGCGATACATACTGGTATGTACCGGTTCACCATTTTCATCTAAACCAGTCCGCCAAGTGTAATTCCATTGACCACCCCAATCACTTTGTTTCTCAAAACAAACGATTTCAGGAATGTCAGCACCTTTTGCTTGGGCAGATTGAAAAGCTCTGAGTTGTGCCATGCCACTTGGTCCAGCACCAAGTACCGCAATACGTTTTGTCATAGAGAGGCTCCATCATAGTTAATTTAATCTTGAGCTGTGAGTAGACACAGCGCTCAATGCTAAAAGTACCGTTTTTTCTGATGATGAAAAATCCTCTTCATTGGGTATCTCTAAAAGGATAATAAGGGGTAGAACAGTGATTTTAATAGTATAAAATCATTGTTATTCAGTAGCTTGTAGTATGATTCCTTCTACCCCAAGAATCATTCCACTGTCAGAATAAAGGCCGCGACCCTTGTCTTGAACTCTAATTTCACTGCCATCAGCCTGAAATAAGCGGTATTTGAGATCAAATGTGGTTTGATTCTGTAAGGCATATTGAACTTGATCCCAGACATAGGCGGCATCATCTCGGTGAATCATCGAGCCTAAGCAGAGTTGAGATTGGTTTAAGAGTTTTTCTGCACTGTAACCGGTCAAACTCTCGCAGCCATCACTGAGATATTCCATGGTCCAGCTTTTATTATTACGCGCGCGATAGAGCATAACCGGTAAACGGTCGATGAGACTCTGCAAGCTGCGGTGATTGGCATAACGAGTTTGGTCATGACGAACCTGTGAGGTGATGTCACATAGGGTGGCTGATAATGGAAAAATACGATCGCTGTGCATCGGTTGAATACGGACTTCACACCAGCGTATATCTCGGTTGGCAGTGACCAGACGTAACCATAGAGTTTCTTTACTGTCTTGTTTGATGTTTTGCAGCAACTGATTCCAATTTGATCGATCTTCGGGATGAATAAATTGTGAAAAGCTCTGCCGTAAAGCCTGTTCTATAGGGATTGCTGTCATTGTTTCCCAGCAGGCATTGATGTAGTCGACCTGATGGTTGTGATCGAGTATCAATACAATATCACTTAGACTGTTTAATAATTTATGCAGTTGGGTTGATGACACCGTTGAATTAGTTGTTTTTTGTGGCCACTTTATTAATTTCATTTTAGCTTTCCTTGTCTAGTAACTCATCGGAGAGGTTTTGATGAGTCCAGGCCGCCAGCTCTAAGCGTGAATGTAAGTCTAGTTTGCGTAATAGGCTTTTCACATATACTTTTACGGTGCCATCACTGATGCCTAATTCACGGGCAATCAGCTTGTTATTAAGACCTTTTGCTATGAAATAAAGTGTTTCGCGTTCTCGATCGGTCATATTGGCGAGACGATCTTGGGGCTGTTTTCTTTCTTCGAGGTGGTTTTCTCTAAAACGGCCGGCTAATGTGGTGATGGCCTCCGCATTTAATGCAATATTGCCGTTTAGCACTAAAAGCAGTTGGCTTAATATTTCATCAGAAGCGGTGTCTTTTTGTAAGTAACCATTGGCGCCATAGCTTAATGCCTCAAGAATTTTGTCTTGATCAACACAGGCGGTCAGTATGATTATTTTTAGATCATTATTAGATTTTCTGATCTGTTTTAATACTTCAAGCCCTGACATTTCAGGCATTTGTAGGTCGAGAATCAGCAGTTCGGGACTTAATGATTCAAGATTATCAAGTAAGGAATAGGCATTATCATATTCAGCAATGACCTCCATTACATCACTATCATTCAGTAACTCAACTAAGCCTCGGCGGAACAAAGGGTGATCATCGACAACAATCACCGAGATAGCTTGGTTATTCATCGTTTATTTCCGATATTGAGCGTCAGTTCAACCTGGGTACCCTGGGGTTGCCGCTGTGTTATCTGTAATTTTGCACCAATCCGTTCTGCTCGTTCATGCATGATCTGCAAGCCAAAACTATCAGTACGTGCGGCGACGGGATCAATACCATGGCCATTATCTTCAATTTGAACATAGAGGGTCTCCATACTCTCTATATATAGAATGATGCTTGCATGAGTGGCATGAGAATGACGAACAATATTGCTCAGACTTTCGCGGATGATGTAAATGATCTGCATTGCCTGTTTGGAGTTTATATTTTCAGAGACCAAGCGGTTATCCAGATCGAAGACAATGGCGGACTGGTGTTCAAATTCTTTGATTGAATTAGTGACCGCTTCGGAGAGATTGTCACTTTGTAGAGTCAGACGAGAGGAAACGATCAACTCGCGTGTTTGATGGTAAGCGCAGTGGGTATAGGTCGCCAAGTCTTCGGTGATGGATTTGAGTTCTTGGTGTGGAGGCCGTTGGCATAATTTATCCAGCTTGGCACTTTTTAGTTTTAAATAGCCCAAGATTTGAGCGAGTGAATCGTGCAGTTCGGCGGCATAGCTTGAGCGTTCGGACTGGATTGCGGTTCTGATTTTAGACTGGGTCTGACACCAGGCTTTAATACCCCTGCTTAAACTGTCCTGCAAAGAAGTCGTTTTCCATTTAAGTTGTTTCACATTGGCAAGTTGTTGATCAAATAAATACAGCAACCAAATGGTGTGCTGCTCATGATCAAATAAGCGAACAGGCACAAGGTTTACAGCCTCATTATTGATAGTTAATTCTAATACTTCGGTTTCAGCAGGTTTTTTAATAGTGAAGTGGTGATGCAGAGTATTAGTCAGATTATGAGGAAGAGAAGCTGATCGTCCATGATGAAGAGTGCTTTCAGAGGTTGATGGATTACTGAACAGCACCAATATGGACAGCTGGTTTTGTTTTGATAAGGAGCTATTTAGTTGGGCTTCTACTGGGCTTAGAATATCAGGCAGCGTGTCACTGATATCATCTGCACATGCCAATTTAAAAGCAAGACTACTATAATCTTGGCTTATAAAGACTTGTTTTTGGGCACTATGGTCAGCATTGTTATTGAACAACCATTCTAAACTACCGAGCCAGTTTTTTAATTTAAAGTACATTGTTTAACTTCCCTTACTTTCATATCAAGTAAGTCAATATGATTTATATCAATGTCTTACAGCACCATTTATGCCACTTTAGCTAGATTAACTACAAAGGGGTATCTCATCATGAGGATTGCCTTAAGTTACCGTGGGTAAATATTATTTATCATAAAGAAATTTTTGGTGGTGTAAAAAATCAGTGGTTATTGATGCACTTTTTTATGTCATTTATCACGATTACGCACCAGTCATGATCATAAACAGGCCCACAGCGCTTAGGATTAAAAACATGTCACAAAATATAGCGGAAGAAAAGCAAGGTGATACTTACTTAAATTTTCTGCAAGCAGTAGAAAGTAAGCAATATAGGGTTGATGGTCAGGGCGCTATCCGATTAGTGTTAAATGCTGAAGATAAGCTTCATATTGCGAGTCAGGATGGAGAGCAGGGCTGTGAATTAATTGTTTTAGATCATCAGGGTCAGGTTGCAGCAAATTTGTTAAGCGATCATAAGACCTGTCAATCTATTAATATCAAACAACAGCTTCAACAGTCTGGTTCTGCCTCGATGATGCTTAACTCACAATTTAATGCATGGCAGATTGAAACCGAACACCTGCAGCAGGTGTTAGCGTTTGATGGTGGTGAAACTCTGGAGTTAACAGCGAAAGAGTCTGTGCTGGTGGTGGTGGTGGCTGCCGGAAAAAACATGCTGATTGATCAGCATAATCCACCGACTGAGCTAACAGTTACTATCAATTATGCTAACCCAGTCGAAGAAGTGTTGCCTGAACCCTTAGCTGAAGTAAAAACAGAGATTCGTATTGATAAAGCTACTGCACAAACCTATGAAGTAAAAGCGGGAGAATGGATACAAATCATTGATGTTTCTGGCAAGCAGTGTTCGGACTTTATCGCTTTTGATAAAGCGGCGCTAGAAAATGGACAGGAAGTTGGCTTGGATGCAACGGCAACTCGAACTATCATGGGATTGAGTAACCCTGTGCCGGGCTTGCACTCACGTTTCCTTGGGCCCGATATGATGTCGATGGTTGAAGTTGTGCAAGATACGGTTGGTCGCCATGATAGTTTTTTGTTTGCCTGTACCGCTAAATATTATGAAGATAGTGGCTATTTTGGCCATGTCAGCTGCAGTGAAAACTTCAATACTGTTCTGGCACCTTATGGTATTAAGGCACGAGCAGGTTGGCCAGCCATTAACTTATTTTTTAATACTGGCATTGAACCCTGTGGCACGGTCTTTATGGATGAGCCATGGTCGCGGGCTGGTGATTACGTGTTGATGCGGGCAGAAAAAGATCTGCTCTGTGCTTCATCTGCCTGTCCTGACGATATTGATCCTGCCAATGGCTGGGTTCCCACTGATATTCATGTCCGTATTTATGATGCTGAGCATCACTTTCCACGATCCATTGCCCACCGAATAAGTGCTGAGGAGCAACCAAGAATGACTAAAACATCGGGTTTTCATAATCGAACAGCCGCATTAACATCAAAATTCATTGAATATGCAGGATACTGGGTCGCTTCTGAATATCAAGGATGGGGAGCAACAGCAGAATACTTAGCCTGTCGTGAACGAGTTGCATTACTGGACTTAACACCGTTACGTAAGATTGAAATAACTGGGCCAGATGCGGTTGGTTTTTTGCAGTATGTTCTAACTCAAGATGTGCGAAAAATGGCCGTTGGTGAAATTGCTCACTCTGCAGTGTGTTTAGAAACAGGGGGAATGATTGATGATGGTACGATATTCCGGATGAGTGAGCATGCTTATCGCTGGTTCTGTAGTGATGACTATAACGCGATATGGATGATTGAAAAGGCTAAGCAAAAAGGCTTTAAAGTTAGTATTCGAAATGCGACTGATCAGATCCATAATTTAGCTGTTCAAGGTCCCAACAGTCGTGAATTATTGAGTCAAATAATCTGGACTTCTGAGAGCCAAACGAGTGTAGAAAAATTGAAATGGTTTCACTTTACTCTTGGTCGACTGGGTGGCCCAAGCGGACCACCTGTTATGGTTTCTCGGACGGGTTATACCGGAGAGTTGGGTTATGAAGTTTGGTGTCACCCTGATTCAGCAGAAGCAGTGTGGGATGCTATTTGGCAAGCAGGTCAAGCCTTTGATATTGCACCAATGGGCTTTGATGCCTTAGATATGTTACGTATAGAAGCGGGCCTAAGCATGGGTGACTATGAGTTTAGTCATGATGTAACCCCATTTGAAGCGGGAACAGGTTTTAGTGTTCCCTTAACGAGCAAACAAGAAGATTTTATCGGCCGTGAAGCATTAGCTCGCGAACACCCAGAAAGTAGACATAAACTTATGGGGCTCATTCTGGAGGGAGTTGAAGCTGCCACACATGGTGACTTAGTTTATCAAGGTCGTTTCCCTGTAGGTATAGTCACTAGTGCCTGTATGTCGCCATTATTGGGTAAACAAATCGCCCTGATTCGCGTTGCTCCAGACTACGCCAAACTGGATACGACTTTAGAAATAGGAAAACTCGATGGCATTCAAAAGCGTTTAAGCGGTAAGGTCGTTAAATTACCATTTTATGATCCTAAGCGAACAAAGCTACTATCGTGAAAGAGCTAATTTAGTTAAAAGATATCTGTTATTCGTTGTAGTGAATAACGGATATCAGCTTGATTGGGACCTCTAATAACTTAAGCGGGCCATGTGGAATATTGCCATCAAAGACTAGACTATCCCCTGCCTCCATTACATATTCACTTTTACCGTGTTGATATAGGAGCTTACCTTCAACTAGATAAATAAATTCCTCCCCAGGATGAGCAAAAGTTGGAAACACCTCAGCTAGATCATCCATTGTAATTAAGAAGGGTTCTACATTACGTTTTCCACCGCGCTGGTATGCGAGTAGATGGTATTTATGTCCCTTCTTGGTTCCGCGCCCAACGACTTCTAGTCCCTGACCTGATTTAGTAAAGTGAGCATTGCTATCAGGCTTATCATATTCCTGAAAAAGCTGAGATAAAGTTAGCCCAATGGCACCACATAGTCGTTGTAAGGTCTCAAGACTTGTTGCTACTTGAGCATTTTCAATTTTACTCACCATGCCTTGGCTAATTTCAGAAAGTTGGGCTACATCAGCTATTTTTAAACCAGCCTCTTGTCTAGCTTGCTTGACTTTCATGCCTATATATTGGTCCAGAGCAAATGTACTTCCAGTCAATTTATTCATTTTTATACCTGTTGTTAAGCACTGTTATTGTGCGGTCATAGAGGCTACTTGCACAAGTGTAGTGCAGCCCTTGTTTCAGAATTACTTTTAAACAGTTCAAGTTTTCATTCTTGTTTCAATTAAACCCCATGAAAATGCCCTTCAAGAATATTTATTTCCTATAAGGAAAACTGTGGCACAGGGGTTGCAATGAATTATATGAAAAATAATTTACCAATAGTAAAAATAATTTAAATAACAAAACTAAGTATATGTTAAGAACACAATTAAGGAACTAATAATGGATCCAGAAAAATTTGTAGAAGAAAATGATATTAAATATGTATTAGCACAGTTTGTCGATATTCATGGTGTAGCTAAAACAAAATCAGTCCCATCTAATCATATTATGGACGTGATTGAAGATGGAGCAGGTTTTGCCGGATTTGCTGTCTGGGGACTAGGCATGGAACCACATGGTCCTGACTTTTTAGCAAAAGGTGATCCAAATACTTTGACGACAGTTCCTTGGCAACCTGGTTATGCACGTATCGCTTGTGATGGGTATGTCAATGGTGAGCCATACCACTATGACAGCCGAGTAGTGATGAAAAAGCAGGTAGCAAAGTTAGCCGATAAAGGTTGGACATTAAATACTGGTTTAGAGCCTGAGTTTAGTTTGTTTCAGCGAGGTGAAGATGGTTTATTAACGCCAGCCGATTCGACGGATACTTTAGATAAACCTTGTTATGACTATAAAGGTTTATCGCGTTCACGAGAGTTTTTAGAAACCTTTGTAGAGTCGTTACAGAAGGTCGATATGGATGTATACCAAATTGATCATGAAGATGCGAATGGTCAATTTGAAATTAACTATACATATAGTGATGCACTGACTTCTGCTGATCGTTTTACCTTTGTTCGTATGGCTGCAGGTGAAATAGCCAATGACTTGGGCTTAGTGTGTTCATTCATGCCGAAACCATCATCAGACAGAACGGGTAATGGTATGCATTTCCATTTATCAATTAGCGATGGCGAGAGTCCTAATATTTTCCAAGATGATAGTGATGCTAATGGCATGGGATTATCTGAAACAGCTTATCAATTTATGGCTGGTCTTCTCCATCATGCAAAAGCATTGTGTGCAATTTCAGCTCCAACGGTTAACTCATATAAACGTTTAGTAGTGGGAGGATCAGCATCGGGTGCAACATGGGCGCCAGCCTATATTTGTTACGGTGATAATAATCGTTCAGCAATGGTACGTGTGCCTTATGGTCGATTAGAGTTCCGTCTTCCTGATTCTGGTTGTAACCCTTATTTAGTTCATGCAGCCATTATCGCTGCTGGACTCGATGGTATTGAAAAGGGAATGACTGCAGGCAAGCCAGTTAATGAGAATTTATATGGTATGTCAGAAGAAGAATTAGAGGCGAATAGTGTCGGAATACTTCCTCAAAATTTAAATGAAGCAATCGATGCTTTAGAAGCTGACACTGTACTAACCGAGGCCTTAGGCTCAGAAGTGATGGCAGAATTTATCAAGCTTAAGCGTGATGAATGGATTGACTATAGTCGCCATGTATCTGACTGGGAAGTCAGTCGTTATTCAGAGTTTTTCTAGAAAGTTGTAATGGAGAAGTAATTATGTGTGGAATCGTGGGGCTTTATTTAAAAAATAATAAATATGAAACGCGACTGGGAGAATTGTTTACTCCTATGTTAGTCGCTATGACTGAGCGAGGGCCTGATAGTGCTGGCTTTGCAATTTATGGTGATGAAGTGGCTGATGATTGGGTGAAGATCACCTTACGCCATGCCGATCTTACTTATGCTTGGAAGGTTTTATCTGAAGGGCTTAAAAGTAGCTTAAGTGCAGAAGTAGACTGGTTTAAGAATGATCGTGTCGCTGTTTTCAAGGTGAAGGCTGAGGAACAGAGTGTTATTGATTACTTGGAGAAATATGCACCAGAAGCATTAATTCTGAGCACGGGTAAATCAATTGAAATTTTAAAAGAAGTTGGTTTACCAACTGATATTTCAGATTCATTTAACTTACCAAAAATGCAAGGCACACACATTATTGGTCACACTCGTATGGCAACAGAATCTGCTGTCACAATGGCGGGTAGTCATCCGTTTTCAACAGGTGAAGATCTGTGCCTTGTCCATAACGGATCGTTATCTAATCACAATCGTTTACGTGAGACCTTACAGGATGCTGGGATTAAGTTTGAAACGGAGAATGACTCTGAAGTAGCAGCTGGTTATCTAGCTCATCAATTACAAATGGGAAAATCCCTAGCTGAAGCACTTGATAGTGCACTAGAAGATCTAGATGGTTTTTACACTTTCACAATTGGCACTAAAGATGGTTTTGCAGTTATGCGTGATCCAATTGCATGTAAACCAGCCGTGATAGCTGAAACAGATGATTATGTTGCAATGGCATCAGAATACCAAGCATTAACAACATTACCAGGAATTGAAGATGCAAAGGTCTGGGAGCCAGAAGCAGCAAAATTATATGTTTGGGAACGGAACAGTCACTAGGGGCTTAACAATGAAAACAATAGATCTGGCAGTACAGTCTGTCACGGATTTGAACAGGGAATTACACGCTCAAGCCGATAAATTAAATGAAAAGGATTGGTTCGTAGAGAATCCTAAAGGACAACATAATATAGCTGTTGGTCTGGATGAAGAAATAAGTGTTGATATCAAAGGTCCTACGGGGTATTACGCTGCAGGAATGAATAAAAAGGCTACTGTCACTATTCATGGTAATGCAGGACAAGGTGTGGCCGAAAACATGATGTCAGGCAAAGTACATGTGACAGGTAATGCTTCGCAATGTGCTGGAGCTACAGCGCATGGTGGTTTATTAGTGATTGATGGCGATGCAGGCGCACGTTGCGGAATCTCTATGAAGGGCATCGATATTGTTGTTAAAGGTAGTATTGGTCATATGAGTTGCTTTATGGGACAAGCTGGAAACCTTGTTGTATGTGGTGATGCAGGTGAAACATTGGGTGATTCCCTTTATGAAGTGCATATTTACGTCAAAGGATCGGTTGATTCATTGGGTGCAGATTGTATCGAGAAGGAAATGCGACAAGAGCATATTGATGAGCTTCAAGGCTTATTAGATGCTGCAGGTGTTGATGATGAGCCAAGTTTATTCAAACGCTATGGTTCAGCACGTCAGTTATACAACTTCCAAGTTGATAATGCTTCAGCCTATTAATTCAAGGAATAACTATGAGCAATAACGATAAGAAATATGAAAATGGCTTACGTGAATCAGCTACGTTTGATAGAAAAACAATTGATGATATTCAACGTGCTGCTGATACCGGTATTTATGATATTCGAGGGTTCGGTGCTAAACGAAAAGTACCCCACTTTGATGATTTACTATTTTTAGGGGCGAGTATGTCTCGCTATCCTTTAGAAGGGTACCGTGAAAAGTGTAATACCAAAGTGACACTGGGTACGCGTTTCGCTAAAAACCCAATTGAATTAGATATTCCCGTCACCATTGCTGGGATGAGCTTCGGTGCTTTATCTGCCAATGCGAAAGAAGCATTAGGACGTGGAGCATCGATTGCTGGTACATCGACCACTACAGGTGATGGAGGCATGACGCCTGAAGAGCGCGGTCAGTCAAAGAACTTAGTGTATCAATACTTGCCATCTCGCTATGGCATGAACCCTGATGACTTACGTAAAGCTGATGCGATTGAAATAGTACTAGGCCAAGGTGCAAAACCTGGCGGCGGCGGTATGTTGTTAGGGCAAAAAGTGACAGAACGTGTTGCTGGAATGAGAACCTTACCTATTGGTGTTGATCAACGTTCTGCTTGTCGTCACCCAGACTGGACAGGGCCTGATGATCTTGCAATTAAGATTTTAGAGCTACGCGAAATTACCGACTGGAAAGTACCGATTTATATCAAAGTGGGTGCAACGAGAACATACTATGATGTGAAGCTAGCCGTGAAAGCAGGGGCTGATGTTATTGTTGTGGATGGCATGCAAGGTGGTACAGCAGCAACACAAGAAGTCTTTATTGAGCATGTGGGTATTCCAACGCTGGCTGCAATTCCTCAAGCGGTGCAAGCACTGAAGGAAATGGGTATGCACCGTAAAGTTCAGTTAATTGTCTCAGGAGGTATTCGGAACGGTGCTGATATAGCTAAATGTATGGCATTAGGTGCTGATGCGGTCGCTATTGGTACTGCAGCCTTAGTTGCTCTTGGCTGTAATGATCCAAAATGGGAAGAGGAATATAACAAGATTGGTTCTGCTGCTGGTTTCTATGATGATTACCAAGATGGTAAAGATCCTGCAGGTATTTCAACGCAAGATCCTGAGTTGTCAAAACGAATGGATCCTGTTGCTGGAGGGCGTCGACTTGCCAATTTCTTGAGTGTATTAACCATGGAAGCACAAACGCTTGCAAGAGCCTGTGGTAAAAGTGATTTGCGTAACCTTGAGCCAGAAGATTTAGTTGCTCTAACAATTGAGGCTTCAGCAATGGCACGTGTACCACTGGCAGGAACTAGTTGGATTCCTGGTCAAACGGGCTTTTAGCAGAGGATAAACGTATGCCATTTGCTCTACTAAAGTATGGTTTGAAAGATGATTTTCCATTTGAGAAGGATCCTGATCTGCCGCTACCAACAGATCTTAAGCGTCATTATGATGTGGTGATTATTGGGGCTGGAGGTCATGGCCTTGCCACCGCGTATTATTTAGCCAAATATCACGGTATTACCAATGTAGCTATTTTGGAAATGGGCTATCTCGCCGGCGGTAATATGGCGCGTAATACTGCGGTAATACGCTCAAATTATCTTACATCAGAAGGTGTTAGTTTCTATTCTGAATCAGTCAATATGTACAAAGGTCTTGCTAACGAGTTTGACTTTAACATTATGTACTCACGTCGAGGCCAGTTAACGCTGGCACAAAGTGAGGCTGCAGTACGAGGTTTTCGTCAGCGTTCAGAGGTCAATAAACATTTTGACGGTGATACAGATTTAATCGGCCCTGATGATATTCGTCAGTTAGTTCCTACCTTGAATATGAATGCTGGAGGCCTACCGGTCTTGGCTGGTCTTTGGCATCGTGATGGCGCGACAGCACGTCATGATGCAATAGCATGGGGTTACGCTAAAGGTGCAACTCAGCGTGGTGTAGAGATTCATCAGCAAACTGAAGTAACTGATGTAATCGTAGAGAATGGACGAGCTACTGGCGTTAAAACTAATCGCGGTCAAGTGAATGCTGGTGTCATTATTCAGGCGGTAGCTGGTCGAAGTTCCTTATTGGCTGCTAAAGCAGGATTTCGGATGCCAATAACCTCCTATCCTTTGCAAGCAATGGTGACACAACCCGTCAAACCATTCCTTGATCCTTTAGTTAGTTCACCAGCACTTCATTGTTATGTGCAACAAACAGGACGGGGAGAAATTGTATTAGGAGGAGGATCTGATCCTTATCCTCTCTATAGCACTCGTTCGACACTTCCGATGAAAGAGGAGGTGCTGACTAATGCGGTTAAGTTATTCCCATTTATGGCAAATTTAAGATTACTACGCCAGTGGGGAGGAATTGCTGATATGACCTCTGACTACAGTCCCATTATGGGAATAAGTCCGGTAGAAAATTACTATTTGGATGCTGGTTGGGGTACATGGGGATTCAAGGCGACACCTATCGCAGGTAAAACGATGGCTGAATTAGTAGCAAGTGGCGGTATTGTCCCCGACTTGATTAAACCATTTTCTATGGAACGGTTTAATCGTTTTGTCCAAGTTAATGAAATGGGTGCGACAGCAGCTAGTCACTAGAATTAGTATGGATGAACGATGCCCTCCCTGTTGCTATCAGCAATTATATTTTACATCTTCTAACCTGATCGGTTGTGATTTAGATATAGGTTGAAGTTATTAGAACAAAAAATAATTTTCAGGAAATAGAACAATGAAAATTTTAACTTGCCCATTAAACGGCCCGAGAAATATTAATGAGTTTACCTATGGTGGTGAAGTCAAAAACATGCCTGATCCGAATGAATGTTCAGATGAAGAATGGGCTGATTATGTTTTTTTTCATGACAATTTGGTTGCAGTTGTAAAAGAGTGGTGGTTGCACAGTCCATCAGGCTATTGGTTTATAGCAGAACGTCATACTGCTAGTGATGAAATCATACGTACTTATGACCCACGAGAAATTTTTAATGAACGCATTGAGTTCAGTCAGGTAGGAGTATAAAGCATGAATGAGTCATTTCGCTTTGATGCACCAGTAGGCACGTTGATTAAGCGTGATAAACCATTAATATTTGAATTTGAAGGAAAACAGTATCAAGGCTATGAAGGCGATACATTAGCTAGCGCATTATTAGCAAATGGTCAGTGGATGATGTCTCGCTCATTCAAGTATCACCGTCCACGAGGCCCTTTAACCTTAGCGGGGCAGGATGCGAATACTCTAGTTCAACTAGGTGGTGAACCGAATGTACTGGCAGACCGTCAGCTATTAACAGGTAATGAGGCTGTTTTTGGACAAAACTATGTTGGTAGTCTAGAAAATGACCGTGATGCCTATATGGATAAATTGGGACGTTTTTTGCCAGTTGGGTTTTATTACCGCTCTTTTTTTAGACCCCTCGGTATCTGGGATAGTTGGGAAAAGCTGATTCGAAAAAAAGCGGGCTTAGGCGTCGCTGATCTTGATTTTCAGCCAGAGTATTACGATAAAAAATACCTTTTCCATGATGTGGCAGTTATTGGAGCTGGAGCTGCAGGTTTGACAGCAGCACTCACTGCGGCAAATGCTGGTGCAAAAGTGATCTTAGTTGAAGAAAACCCTAATTTAGGAGGTGCGCTTGCTTATCACCAGTTTACCGAAAATGAGTTTTCGGGTGAACTTTACCAGCGATTGCTCATGGAAGTTGAAGATCATAAGAATATTGAGGTGTTTTTGAATGCAACCTGTAATGCGTGGTTTGTAGATAATTACTTGCCTATTATTCAAGGTAAAAGGATGTACAAGGCTAGAGTTAAACAGTGCATTGTAGCTACAGGAAGCCTAGAGCAACACGTGGTGTTCAGAAATAATGATCTTCCTGGTATCGTCATGTCCAGCGCAGCTGAGCGCATGATGGCACTCTATGGCATTCGACCAGGTCACGCTGCTGTAGTACTAGCAGGTAATGATCATGCACTTAATACCGCATTAATGTTAAAACAACATGATGTCGAGGTCAAAGCAGTTATAGACATGCGAAGTGAGGGCGGGGATAAACGAGTTTTATCTGCACTTTTTGAACAAGATATTCCTTATAAAGCAGGTTATACGGTTTACGAAGCAATAGGCCAGAAAAAAAATAAACATATTAAAGCAGTTGATGTTCGAGCCATTATTGCTTCTGGCGAAGTTGGTGAAGATTCAGAAATTATTGAGTGTGACATGCTATGTATGTCGGCAGGCTTTATGCCGACTTATCAGTTACTTTGTCAGGCTGGCGGTAAACTAGCTTATGACGATGCTCAAGCACGTTTTAGAATTGAAAACCTGCCTGCTAATCTTCATATTGCTGGAGCAGTTAATAGTATTCACAGCCTTGATGCAGTTATTGCCGACGGAAGAAGAGCGGCTGTTAACGTGCTTAATTTATTAAGCTTAAGTACTGAAAAACCAGAACTTGTTGAGTGCAAATTAAAAACAAACTTTGACTGGCCTATTTTTAAACATCCCAAAGGTAAAGACTTTGTTGACTTTGATGAAGATTTACAAGTTAAAGATATTATTAATTCAACTCGGATCGGCTATCGTGACGTACAACTAGTTAAACGTTACTCAACTGTTGGAATGGGGCCATCGCAAGGGCGACACTCTGCATTACCTACTGCACGATTAATTGCAAAAGCAACAGATCGTAGTGTTAATGAAACAGGAGTTACAACAGCAAGACCACCGTTTGCACCAGAAAAATTAGCACACCTTGCTGGTCGTGGGTTTTCACCAACAAAACGTACTCCTATGCATCAGCGTCATTTGGAATTAGGTGGGCAGATGATTAATGTCGGAGGATGGCAGAGGCCAGCTTATTATGGTGCTACTGAACAAGATAAAACGTCTATATATAATGAAGTGAAACATGTGCGAAATCATGTAGGCATTATGGATGTATCTACGCTCGGCGGAATTGATGTTAGAGGTCCTGATACGGTTGAATTCTTAAATAGAATTTATACCGTTAACTTTACTAAGCAGCCAATTAACCAAACTCGTTATGCAATGATGGTAAATGAGCATGGTGTAATGTCTGATGATGGTATTGCAGCTAGGTTAGCAGATGATTACTTCTATCTTAGTGCTACAACAAGCGGTGTTGATCGTGTTTTTCGTGACATGAAAAAATGGAATGCACAGTGGCAATTAGATGTAGATATAGCCAATGTAACTACTGCTTTTGCCAAAATTAATGTCGCAGGTCCAGATGCTCGTAAAGTATTAGAGAACCTGACAGGCGATATTGATTTAAGTGCAGAGGCTTTTCCTTACTTAGCTTATCGAGAAGGTCATGTTATTGGTGTGCCAGCACGCGTATTACGGGTAGGATTTGTAGGGGAGCTAAGTTTTGAAGTTCACGTGCCCGCTCGTTTTGGTGAAGCTTTGTGGGATGCACTTGTAGATGCTGGTAAGCCATTTAATCTGAAACCATTTGGGGTTTCAAGTCAACGCATACTACGTTTGGAAAAAGGGCATTTCCTAATTAGTCAGGATACTGATGGCATGACTCATCCAGGTGAGATTGATATGACTTGGGCACTAAAAGTTAATAAGCCATTTTTTGTTGGCAATCGATCAGTGGATATTGTTTTGGCACAGCAACAAAAACGTAAATTGGTTGCCTTTACTTTACCAACGAGCACAAGTAAACCTGAAGAAGGTAATTTGGTTTTAAAAGGTGATGCTATAAGCGGTAACGTCACATCTTGTGATTATTCACCGACATTAGATAGCACTATTGGTCTGGCCTATGCGGACATAGATCAAAGTCGAGTAGGTCAGACAATTCCTATTCGAGTTGATGGCGGCGAGGTTGTTAATGCAACGATAGTGCAGAGACCTTTTTATGATGCATCTGAACAGCGTCAGGAGTTATAACATGACATCACAATCTAATATTGCACGAAGTCCGATTTCAACACAGATTACTGTACAGCAAGACAAAGTGTTTCCCGTTAACCAAACTGGTTCATTTTGGGTCGACCTATCATTACAGACTAAAACAGGTCTTAGAGGAAAAAAGGCTTCTGAGGTAATTCAGCAGGCAGGTTTTATATTACCTTCCAGTCCAAATCAGGTGACTGACAGCGAGCAGGGTTCAGTTCTGAGATTGTCAGAAAATGAATATTGGCTACTTGCTAATTTTGAAGAAGAATTACCAGATCTTATGAGCAATGATGAATGTTATTCTCTGTTTTGCCAAGATAGTCACGCTTGGTTTGCATTCAAGTCGCCCTTTCAGGCTGATGTGATGGCAAAAGTCTGTGGGGTAGATTTACGTGAATCAGCCTTTCCATTAGGGACCATTGCTCAGACAGTCGTTGCTGGAGGTAATGCGATCATCGCCCATCACACTATTGGTCAAAAGCCACTATTTTCTATTCTTTGTGATCGTTCTGTTGCAGATTATATTTGGACAGTGATGTTAGATGCTATGGATGAATTCAATGTCAAACCAGCTAGTTCAGCTAGTCTGACATTATAACTAGGATTAGATGATGAATATGCCTGATGTTACTGTGCTGGAAGATGTGCAAAACACCCCTGATAAAAGACGCAGAACTATCGATAAGGTTGGCGTTAAATCGTTGAAGTATCCAGTTTTTTATCAAACTCATGACGAGTCGCCAATACGTGTAGTGGCTGATTTTAGTATGTATGTCAGCTTACCTCATCACCTCAAAGGTACACATCTGTCACGGTTTATAGAGTTGCTAGAGAGGCCTGATACTGTTTTTTCTATACATACTATGCCTCAGTTTATGAACGATTTGCTCAGTTTATTAGATGCTGAACATGCATTTGTGAGCTTAGAATTTCCATTCTTTATGCATAAGACAGCACCTGTTTCAGGCGCGAAAAGTATGATGGATTACACTCTAACATTAATGGCTGAACAAACGGAAACTTATAATTTGTCTGTTAAATTAGAGATACCTGTGACTAGTTTATGTCCATGTTCAAAAAAAATCTCTAGCTATGGTGCTCATAATCAACGATCAATGGTGACTGTGACAGTTAAACTAACGCAACCGATAGAAATAGAAGACTTAATCAGACTTATTGAAAAACAGGCATCAAGTCAGCTCTATGGTTTATTAAAAAGGCAGGATGAAAAATTCGTAACTGAGTATGCATACAATAACCCTAAATTTGTAGAGGATCTTATTCGTGACGTTGCTGACGTTATAGAGGCAATTCCTGCGGTAAATAGATTTATGGTTGAATGTGAAAACTTTGAATCCATCCATAACCATTCTGCATATGCTTTCATCGATGCCATGTAAATTTGTGTGACACCTAACCGTCCTTATATTGCAGAGTCGAAACCTTATAACTGTCTAAGATGAATATTAATTATAAAATTAACGAGAGCATTAGCACGAAGCAATTTATACAATTATTGAACAGCTGTTCTCTAGGAAAGAGGAGGCCACTAGAGAACCTTGAGTGTATGGAAGGTATGGTTTCTAATAGTAATCTTATGGTGACGGCTTGGGATTCGGACCTGTTAATTGGGATTGCACGATCGATAACAGATTTTCACTATGCCTGTTACCTTTCAGACTTGGCAGTATCTAACAAATATCAAAAAAGAGGAATTGGTAGAGAGTTGCAGAAAATTACACGGCAACAACTCAGATCTAGTTGTAAGTTAATTTTAATAGCTGCACCTGATGCTAATACTTATTATGAACATCTTGGCTTTAGTAATAACCCTCGTTGC
>NODE-208-length-20989-cov-4.20526_pt1 | contig 20989 bp, 19 predicted proteins | sample MGYA00139097_ERZ477577 | MGnify/ENA metagenome assembly ERZ477577
ATGAAATCTTGATAATTTCACAAAGATGATGAAAGAAATAAATACAATTCCAAATCTGATCCAACAATTTGAAGAAGCACCCGACGAGGAGCTGGCCAGTGTGCTCAAACGAATCAACATACCCGTTGATGAGTTTGAGGAGTACGCAAGTTGGAGTAAAAACAGTTATACAAGAAACTGTATCGCTCGAACAGATGAATTTGAATTTATTTTAATTTGTTGGGACACTGACGCTAAAACGGCTATTCACGGCCATGATGGTCAGGACTGCTGGGTACATCAAGTATCAGGAAACATCAAAGAAAGACGTTACAAGAATAACGAAGGTGATTTATCACAATACGTTGCGCGTGAACTAGATGAGGGGAAAATGGTTTATATGACTGATAAAATGGGGTTTCACTCCATCGAAAATATATCAGGACAAAGAGCAATGACACTTCATGTATACGCCTCACCAATTGATGAATGTAAAGTAGTAACTGAAGATGGGAATATTGAAATTAAAGCCCTATCCTACGACACAAATCATACCCCAGACTGGAAAGAGGCTGTATAATTTATTTCTTATTTTAGAATAAATTTCCTGTCTATATGAAATCTTTCTTATTGTTATTTGCCGTGTTAACAATGTTTAGCACAAACGCCCAAAAATCTGAAGAGGAAATCCTAACAGAGAGAGCTGAGAAAGAGGCTCACATTCGTGATACTACTCATGGAATATTAAGGCCCATAGAATTGGAAGAGTTTGGCGGCTTGAATTATTTTGATTTCGATTCAACTTTTCAAGTTGAGGGGGTTTTTACGAAAGACAAAGGAAAGGTATTCAAAATGCCTACATCAACAACCAGAGAGCCCAAATATCGTCGCTACGGGTATTTTGACTTCAAATTAAACGGTAAAGAGTATAAGCTAGAGGTATATCAGAACATGGCTCTTAAAAAAGAAAAGGAATTCCGTGATCATCTTTTTATCCCTTTCAGAGACAAAACAAGTACAATCGAAACTTATGGCGGTGGTCGTTACATCGATGCTCACATTCCGAAAGGCAAAAGCTTATTGATAGACTTTAATGAGGCGTATAATCCTTACTGTGCTTATTCACACAGGTTCTCATGTCCTATTCCCCCAGAGGCGAATACTCTGAAAGTAGCCATAAAAGCAGGTGAAAAGACACCCGTCGGTCATTAACGATGACTCGGATTTCTTGAGAATTTGAAGAATGGATTTGGATTTTGAAACTTCAAATAAACTTCATGACCACCCATACCACCTGTTGCCACCCTTAAGTCTGACAGGTTAAAGTCGTATGAATATCCTAAAGAAAAGCCTCCGAACTCAAGCTCCATGCTTGGGGAAAAAGCATCACCCAAACGGTAATATCCACCTAAGCTGAAGGCGAAGCCTTTCACAAAGCCCGTGTATTTTGCTCCTTCCATCACAAGGTATCGGACCATTGTTCCCACATTAATTTCTCTTGATGGCCCTTGAAAGAAGGCTGTGAACCTTGGTCTAAAAGCTAATCTTGAGTAACCTGTTGCAATATGCATATCACCATGGGCAACGAATTTGGAGTACAATTTTTCGTTCTCGCCGTAATAATTAACAATTAGTGGTTTCGAAAGATGGTGGTATGCAATACCAGCCTGCGCATGGAACTTATCAAAAGATGCTATAGATGATGCTGCGGTTCCATATGACCACATAGCGCCCGCTGCAAAATCGAAATAACTGTTGTTTTCAAACGTATAATTTTCATACGATGGCAAGGAAGCGTCAAAAGCCTGACCGTTAAATTGAGAATCCCATTGTAAATCTTCTGGCGATATTGTGCGCTGTGCCCAACCTCCCGTTAGTCCAATTGAAGCGGTGTTGTTATCATCAAGGTATAAAATGGTAGAAATTGACAGGTTGATTTTTGTAGTCCCGTAATTCGTGCTTCCCGCAACATCTCTGTATGCTGAGATCCCTGCACCCATGTGTGCATTTCCTCCTCGGTTTTTCCAAAGGGCTCCGTCTGCTGTAAATGAAAACGTATTATACGGATTAGAAATAGATCCCCATTGCGTTTTAAAGTTTGTAGAAGCTCTGAAGGTGCCATTGAATAATCCTGCTGCACCTGGATTTAGAACTGTAGGCGCTGCATGAAACATTGTGAAATGAATATCTTGTGCAAAGGACGCTGAGCAAATAAAAATTGATGCTATTAGTGTGTATACATTTTTCATAACTCTGCAATTATCTGATTAATGTTACATCCCCCTTCAGCGTAAACTCTGTATCGTCCAAATATGTACCTTCCAAGTAATAAACGAATACCGCTGGATTCATTTTTTTACCTCTGAAGACACCATCCCATCCATCATCTTTATCTGTAGATTCAAATACTTTTTCTCCCCATCTATCGTAGACAATAAACCTCATGGTTCTTATCCCTTGCCCCCTTACATAAAGTACATCATTGTTTTGGTCGCCATTCGGTGAAAAGATATTCGGAACAAAAATTGCTGGTACATAATCCACTGTTATTAAAACATCTGCAAAAGCAATACACCCATTTTCTTCTAAACTAACTGTATAGAGTATCGTTTCTTCTGGTGTTGCAAGTGGACTTTCACAATTTCCACAATCCAACCAAATATTTGGAGACCAATTGTAGTTTCCACCAGAGCCAACCGTAATTAAATCGACCGAATTTCCAACATCAATAGTTGTATCTGCAATAGTTGTAACAGTCGGTGTTGGGAAGACTTCTATGGTTATCGTTTGCACATCTCCACATGTCCCTGTTATTGAGTACGAAATGGTATTTAATCCAACATTTGCCTGTGCTGGGTCAAAAACACCGGTAACAGGGTCAACTCCAGGACCAGACCATGTTCCTCCCGCATTTACGGCTTGCAAAGTAAACGGTTGGTCTCCTTCACAAAATGGACCAGCAGCGTTAATCGACGCGTCTGCATTGTTTAAAATGGTAATGTCATATACATACGTGTCCGGACAAGCGCCACCAGTAGTATAGGTTACTCCAAAACCACCAGCACCAGATGCTGAAATATCAATTACACCAGTAGTAGGGTTAATTACTCCTCCATTACTTATCGTAAATGTTCCTCCAGACGTACCTGTTACAATTGGAATGGGATCCGTATCGTCAATACAATAAACGGCTCCAGGATATGCGAACGTTGCATCTTCTGAAGGGTTCACCGTAACGTTTACTTGAGAACTAAAAGTGCCACATGTTGTTACAAATTCATAAGAATAAATCCCCGAAGGGTCTACAATTGGATTGAATATACCCGTTCCTGAAGATAATGCTGGAGACCATGTTCCACCAGTGTCTGGCGAACCTCCTAATACGGTAAACAAATCATACGATGGGTCTGCTGAACAGAATGAAATAGTCCCATTCGTCCCAGGATCAGGTATTGCTATAACATCTACAACAACATCAGCACTAACTGATCCACATGGATTCGTAACGGTGTAAGTATAGGTTCCTGAGGCGTCCGAGGCCGGGTCAAAAACACCTGTTCCTGAAGTAAGCACCGGTGACCAAGAGCCACCAGCATCTGGAGTTCCCCCTAATTCAAGGTAGAGATCAGAAGCGCCACTAGTTTGACAATATGTAACTGAAGCGTTTGTGCCGGCCACGGCCAATGGGTCCATAGTTACGTTTGTGGTAATTATTGAATCACATCCTGCAACAGAAATTAGGTTAGAAACGTGTGATGAATTTGCCGTTATATTCTCTGCAAACCCATCAGGATAGATATAATTTGAGTTTTCACAAGCGTTGACATTTTCCGTGATGTTTTGCGCTGGTTCCATCGTTACGTTTGTAACAATGATTGAATCACATCCGGCCCATGTCAATAAATTGGAAGTATGCGATGTGTTTGCGGTTATTATTTCATTTGTACCGTCAGGGTATGTGAGCGAAGCGTTTTCACAAATCGTTACATTTTCTGATAAGTTGTAAACAGGATTCATCGTTACTGTTGTCACGATAATTGAATCACATCCAGCAGCTGTTAACATATTTGAATTGTGTGTTGTGCTAGCAGTAATTGTTTCACTCGATCCATCAGGATAAGTAACAGAAGTGTTTTCACATACTGTAATACTTTCGGAAATATTATAAACGGGGTTCATCGTGACTGAGGTCACAATTATCGAATCACAACCGGCAACCGTCATCAGGTTGGAATTATGGGTTGTGCTAGCAGTAATTGTTTCACTCGTTCCATCAGGATAAGTAACAGAAGTGTTTTCACATACTGTAATGTTATCCGCAATATTATAACTTGGATTTATCGTTACAAATATTGAGTCCACTGAAAAGCATGTAGGATCAGAAATCACTTCATAGCGCACATAGTACATTCCCCCTGCACCTGCGATAGCCGGAACTGGATTCGTTCCATTATTCGCATCTGCTAGTGTTGCATAAAAAGAAGCATTTCCAGCACCTGAACCTGCATTAATTCCTGTGTTTAAATCGACTGTGCTTGGAGAGAAAGCATCAAGGTCGTCTGTAATTAACAATGGAGGCGTACAAGAAACTACCGTGCAATTTGTGTTGAACCCTGTAAGCACTTCATAACTGTACCAAATGTCCGGTCCACTATCCAAAAGCCAAACTAATCCGTTTGCCCAAGAAGCTTTGAAGGCATTGCTCGTTATTGCTCCTGCAGGCAGCTGTGACATCCCAGTATAAGCCATTGTAGTTTTATCCACGAAATAAATTCGTTTCAGTGTGTAGTCCAATAGGCCAATTTCATGCCCCAAACAATCTGTATAAAAAACCGTGTTATTGTTCAGGTTAGCGGTTCCGACAGGTAAACCTGTAATCGGGAAAGTTCCAATTAAGGCATTTGTTGCTCTATCACGTTTCATGATCGTTCCTGCATTGTAGTACCAAATTTCATCATCAACGCAGTTATAGTCGCCCACTGATTGAGATGTTGGTTGGTTTAATCCAGTAAAGACAGAGGTTCCTGTGTTTAAGGCATAGCCTGTTCCGTTAAGGTCGTATGCCCACATCCCTCCCGTATTATAGCCGTTACTTTCAAGTTGGTTGGTGTTTGAATTCCACCATAATCCACGCATATCAAAACCTGTATTCGTCTGATACAACCAATTACCAGCAGCATCAAAAGTTTCCAATGGGAAACCCGGATTACCCGCTTGAGCTATGTAATATAAATTTAAGTTTGGATTGTAAGCAACACCTGTTGCGTTATTCACCCCGACAGTATGCGTTAATGTAATACCTGGAACCGCGTTCGGTATAATGGTACATTGGCTCATTCCAAGGTGTGAAGCAAGGGCAAGAACCGCCAATAGGACTACTCTTTTAGTGATAAGTAGTAGTTTCATTCTTATTCCAAATTAGTTTAGTCGAAATGAATCGTTTCTAATTAAATGCAATTTAAATCAAAAAACCGAGATTACCGCACCGAAATAGCCTGATGTTTAATGATTTAAACTTGAAATGTTATTACAAAAACGGTTTAAAATGCTAAAATGTTCTTTCGAAGTACTTTGCATCGAATTTTCGGTCTACATCAATGAACATCGATTCGTTTCGGTTTTTTAGTAACATTGGATCTTTCTTCCCAAAGATTTTAGACAACAATGCGATTGGAAAAAGAAACAAATAGAAAACAATTGACAGAATTATATTTGGAACAATCAGGCTTAAAAGCCAAGATAATTTGTTCCAAAGGAAATCAATTTGCTCGCTCAGAAACTTTGAAAAAACACCCACTAAGCCTACACAAATTGCTGTAATCAATGCCCACCTCATCTCGGTAGCTAAATAAACAATACTGAATCCAACCGTAATGGTAAGTACCGTTCTGAATGGTGTTGTTTTTTGTTTCTTCATCTTTTAGAATAGCGAATATATAAATGGAGCAATTGAGCTACTTCCTCCGAAAACAACCAGCAGTCCAATTAGTAATAATAGTATGATAACAGGTGCTAGCCAAAACTTTTTGCGCTCCCTCATAAATGACCATAATTCCTTAATAAATCTCATGCTATTGCATTTTTTCAATTTGTTCAAGCAATTGCTTACTCAACTCTTTGTTCGTGTTACTATTTGGATGAGGGTCCCCGCCCAATGTATGTTCATCCGAATACTTAAAGTCCTTTGTTAGGTCAATATACTTGATTTTCTTTGAATCTAAATGCGATAAAAACGACTTATATTTCTCTGGGTCTACCTCCATGAAGCTTGGATAAATCGCGACATAAAACTCATCATTTCCAAATTGCTTTTCATACGCTGTTTTCGACTCTTTAATCATCTCAGTTACTAGGTCAAAATGATCTTCATTCAATCCAATAGGAAAGCCTACATCAAAATACTTCACTATACTTGATTGATAGAGCCTTTCATATAAACCAGAAGTTAGTGGCCTTCCATCCTTAAAATGACGATCTCTTTTTAACTTACCATCTTCTAAAAAATAATAGGGAGCATTCGATACCCATCCAACATATCGGCTCATTGAACCAATCGCTCTTTCAATGTGGTCCCAAAAGAAAACGTAAACAGCAATTCCATCCTTCCCTTTAACATAAGGTCTTAAATTCTGGTATTGCAGTCGCGCCAGCATCTGGTTGGTTCCGTATCCTGTATACCCAAAATTATAGGCATTATACTCCGATTCATTTTGGAAGTGGTAGGGGAGGGTCTGGTTATCTTCAAGTCCTAAACCAAAGGCAATTGAACAACCGAAAAACAGGGCATATTTATCTTTTACCTCATTAAAACCAGGCGTTACTCTAGTGTGATTACTATCAATCGTATAGTTGACGTTAAAAACAGTATCAGTACCATTCATTTTTAAATCAACGTAGACACTGTCCTTATATGGAACTGAACCTATTTGAGACCCTACATGCTCTGGCGGCAAGTCCGTCAAAGAAAAGTCTTTTATTTCTTTTTCCGGCAATCCTAAAAGCAAAAAACAAACAAGCTCGAATGAAATAATCAGCACTAGTATTAAGGCAATATTCGATATCAAGTACTTCTTAGTTGTAGACCCTGTCATAAATAAAGAAACAGAAAGACAAATTAGTCCCAGCAACTTGAATAACGTAATATATGGTGGAATTACTTTGGATTCAGGCGCCAGTAGTACCTGTCCCAAAATTGTGAAAATCAATCCTAATACAAGGATGAATATTAGCACTTTATTAGAACGATAAAATGACCCTATTTGCTTAAGTAACTTCACTAATCCATTTTAAAGTTAACCATCCACTTTTCTTTATTCTCCCAATCCGGTTGTTCTGTCTTCTTATAGATATAGTCATTAATGACAAGGTAGTCCATATCCGTACTCATAAAACAACGATAGGCATCATGAGGTGTGCATACAATTGGCTCACCGCGAACATTAAAGCTTGTATTTAACACAAGGCCGTAATTTGTGAGACCTTTCAGCTCACTGATCAACTTATGATACCTGGGGTTCGTGTCCTTATGTACTGTTTGAATTCTTGCAGAGAAATCGAGATGAGTAATAGCTTGTACATCACTTCTTTCGAAATACAACTTGTCTTTCAGCTCTAATTCGTGATAATTGTCTGGTAATTTCTTCCTTCTACTTTCTTTCACCGGGGCGACCAACAACATATACGGCGATGCCACATCCAAATCAAAAAATTCTTTTGTGTCTTCAGCTAGTACTGAAGGTGCGAATGGTCTAAATCCTTCGCGGTATTTTATTTTAAGGTTGATCTTTTTCTGCATATCTGGGTTACGTGTATCGCCTAATATACTTCTGTTGCCAAGAGCTCGTGGTCCAAACTCCATTCTTCCCTGGAACCATCCGAGTACATTTCCTTCTGAAAGAGCTTTTGCAGAAATATTCGCCAGTTCATCAAAATTTTCAACTTTTCTAGAAACCGCTTTGACTTTGCGATTCATCAGCTCCACTTCCTTATTGGAATAGTCTGGCCCCAAGTACGAACCGCTCATTTGATCTCTTTCTCCATCAATTATTCTATCCCCGTCATAATATTGATGATGCACGGATAAAGCTGCTCCTAATGCTCCACCTGCATCACCAGCAGCAGATTGAACATAAATATTTTCAAAAAGATTCTCTCGTAATAACTTACCATTAGCTACACAATTCAGCGCCACTCCTCCAGCCAAACAAATATTGGAAGACCCTGTTATTCGCTTTGCCTCTTTGGCCATTAAAATGACAATCTCTTCTGTAACACGCTGTATTGCCAATGCCATGTTGCAATGCTTCTGTTCCATTTCAGATTCATCTGGCCTTCTAGGCATACCAAAGAGTTTTTCCCACTTTGCATCCTTTACCATTCTTAAACCAGATGCGTAATTAAAGTACGATTGATCCATCCATATTGATCCATCCTCTTTGATGTCAATTAGTGTAGATTTTATCTTTGCTATATAGTCTTTCGTTTGTTCCGAATCTGGATTCCCATAAGGAGCCAGCCCCATAACTTTGTATTCTCCAGAGTTGACCTTAAATCCTAAGAAGTACGTAAATGCACTATAGAGTAATCCCACCGAATGTGGGAATTTCATTTCCTTTAAAATCTCTATCTCCTTGCCTTTTCCGTGACAAATGGAAGCTGTACTCCATTCACCTACCCCATCAACGGTCAATATTGCAGCTTCTTCTAAATTAGAGGGATAGAATGCACTTGCCGCATGCGATAAGTGATGCTCTGGAAATAATAAGTTAAGCGACTTCTTGTTGAATTCGCCTACATCTGCTAAACCATCTAAAAGCTGTTTTCTTAAAAACATTTTTTCTTTTAACCAAACCGGCATAGCTTTAATAAAAGAAGCTATTCCACGCGGAGAAAAAGCGTAATACGTCTCTAAAAGTCGTTCGAATTTTAAGAATGGTTTGTCATAAAAAACAACTGCGTCTAGTTCGTCAATAGACAAACCAGCCTCTTCTAAACAATAATTAACGGCATTAGTCGGAAAATCCGAAGTGTGCTTATCCCGCGTGAATCGTTCTTCTTGTGCAGCGGCAATAACTTTGCCATCGACTACGAGAGCAGCAGCGGAATCATGATAGAATGCAGATATTCCAAGAATGTTTTTCATAACAAGACCATAAAAATAGTATTTCAAGCGCCAAAAACACTAGAAATGTTGAATGTAGATGATGTTAAATAGTTCTTAATATTCATTTAATGGCACAAGTCTTGTCTAGAAATTGGCAACATTGAAAAAAGAATTAAAATTTTTAGCTTTACAAAAACACATTAATTATGAAACAACTACTACTAACTGTCGCCATTTTCTGTGGTACAAGTCTGAGTTTTGCTCAAAACATCAATGACCACAGGATGACATTCAGGTACATCCAATTACCGAACATAAAGATTGACAATAGTTTTGATCAATACGAATTAAAAGTAGAACACGACTATCTTCTTGCGAACGAAGACAGTACCGCTTTGCACAAAATGCGACAAGATGCCGCCATCGCTTCTTTTCATCAACTCTCGGATCGTTACCATGCCGATCGTGATTCACTAGACAGATCATACTTGCAAAGCTTATCTACATGGGAGAAAGCGGTTGCCGCTGGATCAACGAATGCAGACGGGACACCTCTACAAAAACCAAATCCACCAATGTATCCTGAGCCACCAGCTTACCCAAATATTCCGTCACCAATATTACACAGCCCTTATGATGCAACAAACATTAATCAACTTGTTTCAGTTGAGGGGTTCGAAGAAGGTATGGGAGGTATTGTAATCTCTATTGCAATACAACCTATTCAGCATTTTCCAATTGTGAAAACACAAAAAGGAACTGGAGCAACTGTAAAGCACCAGTATAAAGCGCCTTATATTTTACCAATTGAACTTAAAGTACAATCACCAACACAAGGTATTATTCTTGAAAAAACACTTTTCACGAATACAATGTATTACAATATGCCAGACAGATCAAGTCATTATGATCATGAACTATATATGCTAGATAATCATGGTGCGTTGTATTCAGAAATTGAAGCTTACGCCAGAAATGCAGCGTTGAATTCAACAAGAACTTATTTGAACAATGAAATTGGGTTTGTGACAAAAGCGAGGTCAATTGAAGCATACAGTGTTAAGCGATTTAAAGACTATGATTATTCAGATGTAACGGATGCATTCACAAAAATGACACTTGCGTTAGTTACTGTGAAAAATGATAGAGATAGATCGGGAGCTGAGGATAAAATTGAAGAAGCGTTAGAAGCTTTTAACGCGATTCTTGAAGAGAGTAATTTACATGACAACAAGGCTCGAATCAATGATAAAATTACAGCTATGATTCAATGCAATATTGCTGAGCTATTAGTCTGGAAAGCCGATTTTGATAAGGCAGAAGGAATTGCAAATATTGCCCTAAATAGTGGAGAAGGGAAAGCAAAACGTCATATTCGTGATGAAATGGGGTTTTATGCTGACCAGCGTAAAAGATGGGAAGCAAACTACTAAACCAAGAACAACCAAACAACCAAAAGGGAGCTATTTTGCTCCCTTTTTTTGTACATTTCGAGCTATATGTATAAGCCACTTAAATCTTATTATTCACTGAATTCCGAACGACTTCTATTTCGGCCAATTGTTGGTAGAGATGTAGATCTCTGGCTACCCTTTTTCGATAATAATTCAACCCTACATTTTTTAGGGATGACTTCTTCGTATTTCAAAGGCTTAAGTGATGTTGAAAAATGTTCTAAGTGGTTGGGACGTCAGATCGAGCGCGAGAAGAACCAGGTATATGGCCAACTAGCGGTTATAGAAAAGTCCTCAAACAAATTTATTGGTGTTGCCGGGCTTATTTATCGAAATGAAATGGGTATAGAAAATGAGCTTGAAGTTACATATTCTCTACTTCCAAAGTACCATGGTAAAGGCTATGGAACAGAAGCTGCAACACTCTTTAAAAATTTTGCATTCAATGAAATTGGTTTAGATTCCGTTATTTCTATCATTCATCAAGAAAATGACGCGTCAAAAAATGTTGCTCGAAAGAACGGTATGTCAATGGAGTTTGAAATACCAGATTACATGGGAATGCCTGTTTATGTTTTTCGAGCATAGAAACATGCTGCTCTCAAAGCAATTGAGAACAGCATGTTAACCCTATAATTTAATTGTAATTCTCGTCATAAAATTTCTTCCTGCTTGCGGATAATAGAAGTTCTCTTGCGTTCTTTCTCCGCCATAAACATAACCCCATGTATATCCATTGTTTTCATAGAGCTCATTGAAGAGGTTGTTCACTTGTAAACCAAATTTAATCTCCTTAAACAAAACATCTTTCAAGGCATAGCTGATTTGTAAATTTGAAATGAAATACGCTCCTAATTTACGTGTGTCATTCGATGTGTTATCTAAGAATTGCTCTCCTACGTATTTAGAAAGAAAATTCACATCTAAACCTTTAACTGGTGTGTAGCTTACTCCTGCTGCTGCGATTACATTGGGTGAAAATGCAAGATCTGTATTTGAGTGGGCTATTGTATCTTGGCCGCCGACATCATAGTTGTCTACGAATTCATTGAATCGATCTACTTTATTTTGACTGAGTGTAATGTTTCCTGTTATGCTTAAATTTTTCAAAATCATGTAGCCTAACTCTAACTCAATTCCGGCCCTGTAGCTGTTATCAACGTTGGTTCTAGTATACCCTCCGACATCATTAATTTGACCTGTTAATATCAACTGGTCCGTATAATTCATGAAGTATCCATTGGCATTCGTGAGTAATTTTTTTCCTTTATATCGGTACCCCAACTCAAAGTCGATTACTTGCTCATACACCGGACGATTTTCCGGCGTACTTTCTCTAAAGTCCTTACGAACTGGCTCTCGGTTTGCTCCAGCCATTGAAAAATAGATGTTATTTCTATTATTGATATCAACCATAAATCCGGCTTTAGGATTAATAAAGTCGTAAGCTGCCTGTTGCGGAGACTCCACCAACACACCGTTCACCTCATCTATACCTAAAAAGGCATAATCAATGTGTCGGTATTGGACATCTACAAAATAGGTCGTTCTATTTTTCTTTAAGGTTCCTTTGAGGTATGTGTGAAATTCAAACTTATCGGATGAGTTTTCATAGTAACGATCTCTAATATCGCTGTTGGAAGCATATTCTGCCCATACAACTTCGCCAAAGTGGTCACCATTATATTGATTAGCTCCACCTCCAAGTGTTACTTCGGCATCGCCATGTTCATAATTTAATGCGAAGACACCTCCGAAGAAATCATTGTCTAACCATCGTCTACGAATTATATCTGTTTGAGTAATTGTATCTGTGCCAATTAGAAGTGAATCAAAGCCATATGTGGCAAAATCTTCACCTGCCTTATACTGCTCATAATAACCTGCCCCCTTTGTGTAATGTCCTGCCAAGTTTAAACTTAACTTAGGGTTAAAGCGATGTTTAAAGTGTAATTGGTAGTGGTCTTGACCATAATTATCAACCTCATTATCATACGTGTAATAATTATAGGTTCGTCCTGATTCCAATAAGTTTGATCGTTCATCTCCGAAAATGTAATTTCTGTCTGCATAGGCAATGATATCATCCTCATCACCATTAATGATAGCTTCAGGCGTACCATACCAAGCCTGATACGTTTTCTCTCTTCCACTGAAAATATTGGCTCTCACTTGAGATTTTTTACCAATCCAGGCTCCCGAAAGATAGAATGATTTCAAATTTGATGATGCGCGATCTATATATCCATCAGAACTAATTCTGGATAAACGAGCGTCCAAAGTGAACTTACCGTCTATCAGTCCTGTTCCAGCACTAACTGTGTTTCTCCAGGTATTAAACGAACCATAAGCATTGTCCAAAGTTCCATACGGCTTAGGGTTCACTCCATCTGTTTTAATATTAATGCTCGCACCAAAAGCCGCCGCGCCATTGGAAGAAGTTCCTACACCTCTCTGCACTTGAATCGCATCAACGGAAGATGAAAAGTCAGGCATATTAACCCAAAACACACCGTGCGATTCAGAATCGTTCAATGGGATTCCATTAATCGTAACATTTGTTCGAGTTGGGTCTACCCCGCGGATTCTTATACCTGTATAACCAATACCCGCTCCGGCATCAGATGTCACCACCGTAGATGGTGTCATGCGCAATAAATAAGGCAAGTCTTGTCCAAAATTACCTTCTTCGATTTGTTTTGCATCGAGGTTGGTATACGTGGTTGGAGTTCTTTCATCTGCCCTTACATATTGAACGATCATTTCTTCTATTTCCTGCAGATCTTCTGTTAACCATATCGTTACTGACTCATCATTGTTGTCAATTACAACATGCTCTTTGTGATCCACATATCCAATCGCCGAAAACACAACATCGTATTCTCCAGGTTTAATTTTACTAAATAAAAATGCACCCTCTTTATCGGTGTATGTTTTAAAATAGGTTTCTTCGATCACTACTTTAACTCCCGGAATCGTATTACCGTCGTTTCCTTTGACGACTCCTTTGATGTTAAATTGTGAAGATGCGACCAGTGGCGTGAATAACATCAGGCCACAGATCATAGATACTAGTCTTGTTTTCATTTTGAAAAACGTTTACAAGAACAAGGGGCTAATTCTCTGTGATTAATAATTAGCTAAAGTCACTTCCCTTCGCAGGCATTATCCTGAGCAGGTACAATGGGTATAATCTCAGCCTTTTGGGCACCCCTATGAGACGCTGCAAATTTAGACGATTATTTTAAAATCGATTCAATTGATGTTAAAGATTTTTCAAATCGTTTTTCGTGAGGTCCAGTCACGATGATGTATGTTTTTTTGAAACGATCAAGCTCTTCAATATAGCGTTCAAATAATTCTTCTCGATCTTCCCTGTTTTCGCGCAGAGGATCGTCTTCCCAAGGTATATCAGGAGCACATAAAATATGAAGATGAAATAGATCATCGTTGATCCATTCTATAATTTTACCTGGGGTTTTACCGAACTTTTCATCGTACCAAACTTTCATCAACACGAAGTCCGTATCGATAATTTGAATTGATTTTTGCGATAATTTTATGTTTTGATGGTGTGTCGTTGCAATTTCATGCAAATCTTCGAATTCATATTCACCTCCTTTTTCGGTAAGGTATTTTCGAGCATACTCTTCAACAAGGTCTCCTTGAAAGTGATTGTTGAGGGCCTCAGCCAAAGTAGTTTTCCCGCAAGATTCTGGACCTGTAATTGCGATTTTTATCATGCTCTTTGACGTTTGTAATGTTTGTACCAAGAAACAAAACCGAAGACAGCTAAAACAGTAAAGATTGCATACAAAACAGCTGATAGTTGCAATCCTCTCTCCGAATATAAATAGATGGATACCAGGTCAATTATTACCCAATAGATCCAGTTTTCCAGCACTTTTTGAGTCACCATAAATGTCGCCGCTAAACTAAAAATTGTGGTAAAAGCATCCATATATGGGTTTGCCTGATTCGTATATACGCTAAAGAAATAACCGAGCGCAATCGCAATTGCTCCACTTACAGAAATATTAATAACATGTTTTGAAAGAGCCCATACTTTAATGTCATTCTTTTGATCGATCACGACCTCATCAAGTAAATCACCTTGAGGGCTATTACTCGGTGCTTTTCTCCATGAATACCAGCCTACGATCGCCATAGCGACATAAAAAAGTTGTAATCCAGATTCGATATACAATTGATAATTTACACAGATAAAAACATAAATTGCGCTCGATGAAAATGCAAAGTACCAGCATATTATGTGCTTACGGGCTGCGAAAATTACATAAAGAACCCCCAAAAAAACCGCTAACCATTCCCAAACAGAAGTAGCTAATAATTGATCAAAAAAGGACTCCGTAATACTCATGGATTCAAAGGTACAGAAACTGTCACTTCTACTGTACTTTTATCCCTTGACTTTCTAATGGCTACATCGAAATCATCGGCAAAAATACTTGTGCTAAGTTGCATAATTCCATCAATCTCCATCACATCAAAAACAACGTCGTTCGTAATATCCTTAATTGTTAATTTTCCCTCAGCCTTGTATTGAGACCCCTCTTTCTTAATTACCTTACTTTCGAACTTCATCAAAGGATATTCTTCAACATTAAAGTAGTCTTTGGATTTCAAATGCTTGTCGCGCATTTTATTGCCAGTCGAAATTGTCTCTACCTTAACCGAGCCCTTAATTTTAGAGGCTAATAAATCCGCCGTATTTAATTTAATTGTTGCTTCTACCTCGTTTAAAGTTCCCTCCGTTTTTTCCTCAACATAATTAAATGTCACAGACGCATTCTTAGTTTGAATTTCAATTTGTGACATCCCGTTCAAAGACAAAAGACACCCGATGGTAAGCAATAATATTTTCATTTTGATCGTTTTATCTATATACACCAAGGTATGAATAGTTCAGATATTAACACATTTAATTTCATTTTTATCCTTATATGGCATACTTTTGGTGTTCTAGAATAAAAAAAACTAGATTTTTATGAAGTTTATTATTGCACTATCACTGATTTCGTTTTCATTTTTCACTTCTGCCGAATCAACAACCCAAAATTTCGAACAGTCTTCTTCCATTGAGGCTTCAATAGCTGGTCCTGGGAAAAAGAGTAAAGCTAAAAGAGCGAGACGTACTAACAGAAAAAGAAAGCGTAAATGCGCTAAATTTGGTCGCAGAAGCTTCGCTGGATAAACTCTTATTTTTCTTTGATTTAACCCCCCTCCCTTTCAAGGGAATACTTTATCTTTAGCTGTTACAATGGCTAAAGTAAAATCTGCATATTTCTGTCAAAGCTGTGGCTATGAAGCCGCTAAATGGTTAGGCAAGTGTCCTTCTTGTAATGAATGGAATACATTTGTTGAAGAACTTGTTCAGAAACAAGTTCCTCAAGTTGTAGCGTTTTCCAAATCGGGTAATAGCGCTAAACCACAAACACTTAGTGAAATAAAAAAACAAGAGCATGCAAGAATTCGGTTGAATGATTCTGAGCTCAACCGTGTACTCGGTGGAGGACTTGTGTCTGGATCGCTCATTTTATTTGGCGGTGAGCCAGGTATCGGTAAGTCGACATTACTACTTCAATTAGCCGTAACAACCAAAGGGTTAAAAGTATTATATGTTTCTGGTGAAGAAAGCGACCAGCAAATTAAGATGCGTTCGGAACGCATTGGAGTGGACAATGAACATTGCTTTATTTTAACCGAAACAAACGTTCAGAACATTTTTTCTCAAGCAGAAAGTGTCCAGCCTCAATTGTTGGTGATTGACTCAATACAAACACTGTATTCTCCGCAAATAGAAAGTTCCCCAGGCAGTATTTCGCAAGTTCGAGAATGCACCGCTCAACTTCTCAGGTACGCTAAACAAACAAATGTACCCGTGTTTTTAATAGGACACATTACAAAGGAGGGCTCTCTAGCCGGTCCTAAAGTACTGGAGCACATGGTTGATGCTGTTCTTCAATTTGAAGGAGACAGAAATCATGTATACCGTCTTTTGCGTTCAATTAAAAATCGTTTTGGATCTACCAACGAATTGGGCATTTATGAAATGAATGGAGCTGGATTGCGACAAGTTGAAAATCCTTCTGAAATTCTAATTACAAACGCCGACGACTCCTTAAGTGGTATTTCTATTGGTGCAACAATGGAGGGTATGCGGCCTATGTTAATTGAGGTTCAGGCTTTGGTGAGTACTGCAGCATATGGCACACCCCAGCGATCTTCAACAGGCTTCGATAGTAAACGATTGAATATGTTACTAGCCGTGATGGAAAAAAGGTGCGGCTTTAAACTGGGAGCTAAAGATGTCTTTTTAAACATTGCTGGCGGAATTAAAGTGGACGATCCGGCCATTGATTTAGCAGTTGTTGCCGCGGTATTATCATCAAATGCAGATATCTCGATTGCTAAGAACATTGCTCTTTCAGCGGAGGTTGGTTTATCAGGAGAGGTAAGACCCGTTAACCGAATTGATCAACGGATTCATGAAGCTGAAAAACTTGGATTTGAAAAAATTATTATTTCGAAATACAACAAAGGAATCAACCAAAAAGATTTTAAAATTGAATTGGTTGAATGCAGTAAAATTACAGAAGTTGTGAAAGCTCTTTTTGCCTAAATAGACGATATGAAAACCTTACTGATTCTCTTTCTTATTACTTCTTGCACGGTTTTCTCTCAAACCAAACCCTTGCATTTAAAAGGGCAAATAGGAAAGTATAAAATCGTAATGGAAATCTCATCAAGAGATTATGTAACTGGAGAGCTCGCAGGAAAATACAATTACAAAGGAAAAACAAATCACCTTACCCTAACTGGTAAAACCTACAACGATCTTTTTGTGTTAGATGAAAGCTACGAAGGTGAACACACAGGTACATTCTATTTAGACACGAAGGGCGACAGCGTAGTGGGTAAATGGATACAAAATGAAACTTGGCACGAAGTAAAACTCATTCGAACCTCTGGTGATTGGGATATGATTCATTGCAAATCATTAGACGAATACCACATGGAGGTTAACGAAGACTTATCTGGCGTTTATGCAACAGAAAGTTATTTTATCAATGATATGTGGTTTCAAGAAGATCGTCCACAAATAGAAGTTGGATATAATGGGGGAGTGATGATTTTAGAGCCAATACATAAGGACTCCATGCGTTTTTACATTCAACTTATCTGCGGACCCACTTATCATTTTGCGACAGCTGGAGGCGTTGCCGTTCGTAATGATTCTATTTTTATCTATACAAACGAAGATGGTTGTGAAATTTCGATTAGCACACAGTTAAATAACCGCACGGTGTTAGTTGTTGCCAATGATTCGCAGGAGTGTGGCTTTGGAGCTAGAGCCTATATGAATCATTCGCTTATAAAGGTTTCCAATGAAATACCTGAAGGTGAAGAAATCAACTTAAACGTTCTTCTCGGAAGAGAACCTCAAAGAAAATAAGACATGCCCAAAATGGCAATTGCCGCGTCTATCCAGCCTGCGGTGTAGATGTCTGATTTTTTCTCCGTCATAAATAAAATTAAACCTACTTGTATAGCAACTGCCACAAAGAAAAGTGGATTTAGCAAGAACCGTTCATCGATATAAAGTATCATAGCCACAAAGATCAAAATGAACATTATTGCTATTGCCTTTGACCATGTTACGCCTACGACTTGTGGAATTGTTTTTTGCGTGCTTGCATCGTATTTTAAATCTCTAATGTCAAAAGGAATTGAAACCGCTACAATGTAGAAATAATGCGCCAATCCAAACCAAAAAACGCTTTGTGAAACTGACGCGTTTAACATCGGAAAAACAATGAGAACAGCAGACCAGCTGATTGCTATTAAGTGAATTTTCAGGTGAGAAATTTCCCTCAAATTTCTTCGTCCCAGTGGAATTACATAGAACATTGAAATAACAATAGATACTGACAAAAGAACGAAGGCTTCGCTTGATTGAAAGCCTATGATGAGCATGAAAGCTACTGCAACAATTGCAAATAGAACAACCGCAACATACAACAGCAACTTATTGTCCTCCACCCATTTGAGCCAAGGCGTTTTGTAACTCGACCTCGATTTAAATAACCGCTGACCGTTATATACAGCTAAAGTAGAAAAGAGGGCAAGAAAGCCATAATTCAGCCAATTTGAAATTTGGAGATAGTAACAAAATCCACTTGAAAGCAGAGCTGTAGAAAGAGCAACAATAATATTTAAGTATACAATATGGCGCAGGAACTTTTTGATCCAGCGCATCACTTAAGCTTCTGTAAAACTGCTTTGACAGTTATGTTCTGAATGCAATTGCAATCATTTCCATCCAAACAATCCGTGCAGTTTTCATCTTTAACAATGATGTTCACATGAGGGCCTAATGCTCCCCATCTACCAGGATGTATTGGTCTTTTTGGCGCATACAAGCCTATCGTATTCACTCCTAAAAAACCTGCTATATGCAGAGGTCCTGTTGAACACGCCACCAGGTTGTCCGCCTTGCTAATCAAACACATCAATTGCTTCAAGCTTAGCTTACCTGTAGTATCTATCACATTTTCGTGCGAAGGAATCAACCCCTTAAATTGTGCCCCTTCACTTTGAGTTCCAGTAAAAACAACAGTTTTGCCCTCGTTTGCAAGTCCTAATGCCAATTCCATATATTTATCGAGCGACCATTCTTTTGCGCTACCCTGTGATTTCGGGTGAAGAATCGTATATCTCTTTAAACTCTCAAACTCCTGTGGAAGTTCAGTCGCTTCAACTTTAAAGTTTGATGTAGTTTCTATAACCTGGTCCAATGTTGGTAATTCCGTTAAACCGAGTGGTCTCAATAATTCATGATTCAACTGAGATTCATGTAAATCAGATCGCTTTCTTGTAAAATTTGGTCTAAAATTGCACGTCAACAAATGAAATGTTCGATGTGACGTACCTATTCGATTGGGTATTTTAGCTTTTTTAGCGAGCTGTGCAATTGCTCGATTAGGAAACACATGAATGATTGTATCAACATTCATGTTGCCTAACCTTTTCGTTTGGTCTAATGAACTTAGCTTATCTAGCTCTTCCCAATCTAGAAACTCGTCCACATCTTGAAAGGCCTCCACAACATCTCTGGTATACCCTTTACCAAGGAACACAATAGAGACATTATCAAACTTGTTTTTAATCCAAGTACAAGTGGGAAGTGTCAACATAACATCACCGATGCTATCTGTTCGACTAATTATTACCTTTTTACCTGCTAAATCAATCATTTTTCAAGATTAAAACGACGAAGTTCTTTGTATTTAAACACGTTAGATTGAGCACTGATCTGAGCTATTTTAAATCCCATTTTACCATCCAAAATACCACCTTTAAAGAAATACATAGTGACAAATCGAGCAAGCCCACTTAAATAAGGTTTTATAGCAGAAGCCTTTTTACCGTTGCGATTCATCTTCTTTGCAGTCAAGGTAGAGTATTTATCAGCTCGTTCTCTGTGCTCTTTATAATTGTAATAGGAAAAGTGTTCTAAATGTCCCTTAAGCTCCACGACAGGTAACTCTTTAGGATAAACGAGCTCTTCGTGTACAAACTCACCCTCCCAATAGCTGTCTTTTTTGGGGAATAAGCGAATTTTCACATCAGGGTACCAACCCGAATGCTTGATCCACTTTCCACAATAATTCGTGAGACGGTTAAGACTATAAACTGCGGGCTTATCAACGGTCTTCACTCGAAGGATCTCTTCTTGAAGATCTTTATCTAATGCTTCGTCTGCGTCAATTGATAGAATATATTCATTAGAGGCTAGTGAATTGAGGTAATTTTTACTTGCGGCATAACCCTCCCATTTCCTTGCTTCGAACACAACGCCAAGTCGTTGACAAATTCCTTCCGTTTTATCGGTAGAAAAAGAATCGAGAACAATAATTTCCTCCACGACATTCTTAAGCGATAGAATGCAGCGCTCAATGTTGCGCTCTTCATTTAATGTTATGATGGTGGCTGTTATCTTCATTTAGAAATTTCGACACTTCTAAGAATCGCTTGGATTTCTCTCAATGGATGTGTCCAGCTTGTTGTAGGTGGTGCTTCAACATATCCGCTTAGACAAATCATTTTATTTGTTTTTGGATGAACAAAATGATATGCCCAAAAGGCTCCACCTGTGCTAAATATTGGTCTTCCAGTAAACATATACATGCCTCGCATTTCAAGCCCGTAAATCGTCTTGTCCTGATTCCATGCAAAATTTCCTTCTGGATAAATTCTTTTATCGTATTGCGTACCCATATAAAGCCCTTCAATTTCATGCGGAACATTGTACTTCAACATTGTATCACGATCCTTTAAAAGCTGATTAAAATCGAACTGAGAGGTGTCTGAATAATCATATTGATAGATCATTAACCCTGAGAAGATAGAACCAACGTCTTGCGTTCCT
>NODE-209-length-20938-cov-5.79299_pt1 | contig 20938 bp, 18 predicted proteins | sample MGYA00139097_ERZ477577 | MGnify/ENA metagenome assembly ERZ477577
GCATTATTGCCGTGAGCTCTTTTGTTCCCCTGAAGATAGTCTGGGAGCTTGCGGATATTGTTAATGGTTTGATGATTATCCCTAATTTAGTGGGTATTTTGTTTTTAGGAAAAGTGGTAGCTGATGAAACTAAAAATTATTTTAAAATCAGCAAATAATAAAATATTAAAGTTTTGCAAATAAACCCGATAGGGAAAATAGGAGGATTCTTATGAAGCAATTTCTACTATTTTTTTTATTTATGATGATAAATCAATCTCTCTTCTCATATATAGAAATAAAAAATGAGATAAAAAAGGGACGAAAAATATTAAATGAATCTGAGTCAACCTACTTTCCCCATCAAGAAGTTCGTTTGAGAGTTTTTGTGCAAGATGCAAAAAATAAAAACAACGAGGGGATGTGTTACTTGGGTGAGCGAGAAGGTCACTTCAATCTTTCCATAGATGATATATTAGAAAAATGTCTATCGCCAGATGTTCAACGTGTTAATTTATTATTTTTTGTTGCTTCTGATGAAGATAAGGTAGAGAAGTTTGAAACTCCCTTACTTTCCATGAAAGAAGAGGGGAGTTTAATTAATTTTCCTGTAGAGGGAATGCATCCACAGGATAAAAAAGTTGCTTGGTGTAGAGGCGTTAACCTACAAGAAAATGACGGATTGAGATTGAGTGTCTCTAAATTTGCAACAGGACGTGGAATTGATTGCTGGTGTAGTGGAAAAAATAACCAAAATTGTCACGATACAATAAAATCAAGGATGCCAACGGTCCAAGCGACAAGCTCTCTTCAAAGTCATTCAAGTCAGTATGATTCCACAGAGCTTTTAAAAGCTCAAAATGACTTTAAGTATAATTATCTTGTGAAAAATGGATATCCTGTTGGGCAAACACTTGATATTGCGGGAGGTGGTTGTCCTCTTCGGAGGGCCAATGTTGCTTTTAAACATACTTCTTATTCCCCTGTCCCTCTTCCTAAGAGTGCAGTGAGAAAAGATGCTAAGATGTTTTGTTATGCTGCTATAAATGCATACAATCATGCAAAAAAGGTTAAATACAGTTCAGGAGAATCTAGAGTACTTGTTCAAATCAAAGAAGACGCTCGTATGAATTTAGAAACAAAGAAATGTGGGAAATTAGGCTGTCATGGATTTAAAATTGATTGCTGTTATAATTTTGAGATAACTAGGCCCTAGAAATACTATAGACGTAAATCAGGGGGACTTTCATTTAATTTTCTTTGCATAAGAGCAGTGTAGTAGAGGTGTCTTTTTTCAGGATTAGGATCTAAAAGATTTTTTAATTTTCCCTTAAGTTGTGTTGAGATATTAAGTTCGTTGATATACGCATCAACTTCATTTTGCTTCATATTGACAATTTCCTTTGTCCACTGAAGTCTTTCTTTTTCTGGAAGAGAATTTTGATTAGCAGCAATACTCAATAGAATCATCCCATATCCCAAAGCATCACTTGCATAGAGATTTTCTTTTGGTTTACGATGGTGCTCAGGGGAGTTATAGACAGGACTGGCATGATAAGAGTTATTGGTATTTTCATCAGTTTTAAAAGCAGCATCAAAATCAGCTATAATAAATTTACCCCTATAAAAAAAAATATTTTCAATTTTTAAATCTTTATGAACTTTTTTTTCTTTGAAAAAGATACGGAGAGAATCTTCAAGCTGGCCTTCAATGGCATAGATGCGATTAGCTGTTATTCTTTTTGAGGTTAAATCTCCCTCATAAAGGGGGGACTGAAGAATTTCTTCTCCTGTCTGAGTTTTTTGATAGGCAAAATGTCTATTCGTTCCGGGAATATCTTGAAGCATAAGAGCATTTCTTACTTCGTCTTGATGGTCTTTTCCAAAAAGAATGGCCCTCGCCTCTCCTGTGGGGAAGACGATGCCAGCAAAAAACTCTTTACTCCCTCCTTTTTTTGAATTTTTTTTATTAACAAGGGTGACAGTTCCATCACCATTAAAAATAAAGAGAATTTTAGGATAGCGATTACTTTGGTAGATTCCTTGGAGATGAGGATTTTGTGAAAAGGCATTGTGAAGATCAGGAATAGTGTTAATCAATGATTCTTTATCAAAGTCGAGAGGAGGAGTTCCTACTTGAAAAGGTTTTTTAGAACATTTCATAAATTTATCAAAAGAAGATTCTTCTTGAGGAGGTTTTCTACTTTTTCTTAGTGTTCCAAATTTTCGCGGCGAAGAAGGACGAAAAGAAGGAGATACTTGAGATAAATCACTGTCTTGCAATTCATTTAAAATAACAGCAGATGAGGAGGAGAGAGAGACTCCTTTTGGGCAAGTATCAGTTTCAAGTTCGCATGTTTGTGATGTAGGTTGTCCCGCAGAACTTCTTAAATCGCTAAAAGAGGAGAGGCTTTTTTGTAAGGCCTCAGGCATGGCCATAACAGAGAACAAGGAAAGATAAGAAAAAAAGATAATCCAACGTTTAAGCATAATAAAGAGACCCCTCGTGCAATTGAGCTAGAGGTCTCTATTATATCAAAAATGTAATGAATTAGTAAGCGAGTTGTTTTTTCATGGCATTTTTTATCATTTCTTTATTGACGAGGATGGCGCGTTCTAAAATACGATTAAATCCCACAGGTGTGTAAGTAGATCCTATGCGTTCAACAGGGGCATCGAGAAGTTCAAAGGCCTCTGAAGCAATAATGCCGGCCAGCTCACCACCAAATCCACCAAAGACTTTGTCTTCATGGACAATAAGAACACGGTTTGTTTTGGTGAGACTTTTAAAAATGGCCTCTTTGTCTAAGGGAATAATGCTGCGCAAGTCGATAACTTCTACCGTTTTTCCCTCTTCCGTTGCAATCTCTTGGGCCGCTTCAAGACAAAAGTGGGTGGTGTTTCCATAAGTGAGGACGGTGAGGTTTTCTCCAGGGTGACGGATTTTTGCTTTGCCAAAAGGAACTTCAAAATCATCGGGAACGATGGTGCTTGCAGTCTTATTATTGTAGAGGGCCTTTGGTTCTAAGTAGAGGGTTACTCCTTGTGAGCGCATGGCGGTGCGAAGAAGTCCTGCTGCATCATCAGCAAAGCTAGGCACAACAATGCGAATTCCAGGAAAGGTGGCGAGGGTTCCCTCAATATTTTGCGAGTGATAAAGCCCGCCGCCAATATAGCCACCAGAGGCGAGGCGAATAGTGATATTAGGGGAAAACTTTCCGTTGCTGCGCCAGTAGTCATGCGAGGTGTCAACAAGTTGTTCCATGGCCGGCCAAAAATAATCAGCGAACTCGGCCCCTTCTACAACAATGCGCGCTTCTGGTTTAAAGCGAGAAAAGCCATTGGCCGTTCCCACAATAAAGTCTTCGGCGATAGGGGCATTAAAGACACGCTCGGCGCCAAATTCTTGCTGCATTCCTTTTGTGACGTTGAAAATGCCTCCTTTTTCTTTGTGGGCCACATCTTGCCCCCAAATAAAAGTGTCTTTGTTGTGACGGAATTCGGCCTTTAAAGTCTCATTGATGGATTCAATAAAAGTTTTAACCTCACCTTCTGTTTGATCATGATGTCCTTCGCCGTATTTTGTTGCTTCATAGGCCGGAGGATAAACATAATCATAGATAGAGGCAGGGTCGGGGTCGGCCGCTTTAACGGCCAATTTATGGGCCTCGAGGACTTCTTTTTTACATTCTTCAAAAAGAGAATCTAATTCACTTTCTGAAGCTATTTTTTCGTCGAGTAAAAGAGCTTTAAATTTAGGGATAGGATCTTGTGCCTTTGCTTCTTGAAGCTCTTTTTCATCGCGGTAGAGTTCGTGTTTATCAGAATTAGAGTGATTGCCAATGCGTACACAATGAGCGTGAACGATAACAGGTTCACTTGTTTTAAGAGCGTGTTTTTTTGCCTCTGTCATGGCATTCATAGAGTCAAAGGGATCTTTTCCATCGCAGTGGATGATACGCAAATTTTTAAAACCAGAAAAATTATCAGCGCAAAATTCATTGGCCGTCTGCTCGTGTTTAGGGACAGAGATGCCGTAGCCATTGTCTTGAAGAACGAGAATCATGGGGATTTTTTCGCGGCTAGCGCCATTGACTGCTTCATAGCAGTAGCCTTCTGACATGGCCGATTCACCTTGAGAAGTGAAAACCACCCCTTTTTGTCCATATTTTTTCATGGCACGAGCGGCACCTGCAGCGTGAAGAATATGGTTTCCGGTGCAAGAAGAAGTATTGTGGATATTCCATTCTGGTTTAGCAAAATGGTTGGACATATGACGACCGCCACTAGCAGGATCCTCGGCCTTTGAAATACCGTTGAGAAGGAGCTCTAGCGGAGTAAGACCTGCGCTTAAGGCCGTTTGCATATCGCGATAATAGGGAAAAAGATGATCTGTCTTTTTGTCAAAAGTAAGCCCTAGGGCCATTTGGATAGCATCGTGACCAGCATAGGGAGCATGATAAGACCAACCAATGGCCTGTTTAAGGTAATTGGGAGCGCGTTCATCGATAAGACGACCTAGGATGAGAAGGCGATACCACTTGAGGAGAGTTTTTTTATCTGTTTTTTTTACTGAGTATTGCTCAGGTGCATTGTTAAGTTTTTTTGTTTTATCTTTTGTTGCCATAGTAAAATGCTCCATGAATTAAAAGGACGGGGGGTTTATATACCAGTGTATTCGTTTCGTCGAATTTTCACGAGACCTTAACAATAAATTGATTTCTTTTTATTTTTCCTCTTTTCCTTTAAATAGAGGCCATGAATAAATATCTCAAAAAATTTCCAGATCCTGTGTCTTTACTTTTTTTTCTTACAATCTCTCTTTTTGTGATGAGTTATTTTCTCTCTGACATTCATTTTGCTCAAGAAGCTCTTCGGGTAAAAAATTTATTTGAGATGAATTTTTTAAAACAGTATTTAGTGAATTTTCCTCAACACTTTTTAAATTATCGCCCTCTTGGCATTGTGGTGGCCATCATGGTGGGAATGGGAGTTCTGGAAAAATCAGGATTTATTGAGGCCATCTTAAAATATTTTCTCACTTTTCTTCCTTCAAAGGCCATTGTTCCTACTATTTTATTTGTGGCCATTATGAGTTCTCTTGCGGCAGATGTGGGCCATGTGATTATTCCTCCCATTGCGGCCCGTATTTTTTTAAAGAAATACAATGCGCCTCTCCTTGGTCTTTGTCTTGGTTTTGCGGGAGTATCGGGAGGACTCTCTGCTAATCTTCTCATCACAGGGCTCGATCCCATCCTTGCAGAAATAGCGACGCAGGCAATGGAAAATATAGGTATCTCTTATGTCGTTAAGAGTACAGGCAATTGGTATTTTTTGTGTGCTTCGGTTTTTTTAGTGATGATGGCCTTGATGATAGCGCATCACTTTTTTGTAAAAAAAATATATCTGCGTTCTTTTCAGCAAGAAGAAAATTCTTGTGCTGTAAAAAAGGAGAAAGCTCTCTTGCCTCTTGAGAAGAGGGCCTTAAAAGAAACATTTTTTCTTTTCATCTTACTGTTTGGCCTTAATGCCTATCTTATTTGGGGACCGCTCCATTTTTTTCAGCGAGGAGAGAATGTATTTCAGGGATTAGAAGAGTCGCTAACAGGACTGCTTTTTATTTATAGTTTTTCTCTTGGAACGTATTTTTCTTTTCGTTCAAAGAAAGTGAGCTCCTTTGGTGAAATTGTGGGAATGGTTTATCAGTCCTTGAGAAACCTTGGCCCTTATTTTGCTTTGATTTTCTTTCTCACTCAGTTTCTCTATCTCTTTAAAGAATCGAATCTTATCTTAGTGGGCAATGTTTTTCTTTTAAAGACATTCACTTTATTAGGAGTCTACTGGCCATCCTTTTTACTGCTTACAATTATAACATCTAGTTTGTTTAATATTTTTATCGGCTCGGCCATCACAAAATGGGCGCTTTTGGCCCCTTTTTTTATTCCTTTGGGATTAGAGATGAATTTAACTCCAGAAGTAGTCATGCTTGCTTATCGAATAGGAGATTCTGCCAGTAATAATATCTCACCTATGATGCCGTATTTTTTACTTATTTTAGGTTTTGCTCAAGAGTATCGCCCGAGCTTAAAGACGGGAGATTTTTTAAAACTGCTCTTTCCTTATTCGATAATACTGTTACTTAGCTGGATTATTTTTCTTTTCACTTGGATTTATTTAGACTTTCCTCTGGGACCGCAGGCAGGAGTATTTTACAAGTAATAAGATGTAAGAAAAAAAAACTTCATAAAAAAAAGATGCTGTCTTAGACTCACCGGCCATGAAAAAATTAATACTTTTATTCTCTCTTTGTCTTTTTTCTCGTTATTCTTTTGCTGATTTAACAGATCATACCGTTGGACGGGCAAGTAAAGAGGATGCCGCACAGATCATTGCTCATTTTAAGCAGTTTGATGAAGACGATGAAAGAAATTTAGTGCGCTATCCCGATGAAATTCTTGAAGATGTTATTGAAAGTAATATCAAAAAAGGAAGAATTTTTGTTTTAAAAAGTCCGACGGGAGAAGTGGTTTCTTTTTTAAAGCTGCATATTGTGGAAGATGGAGAAAAAGAAGACATTTTGGAAGGTGAACTTCATTTAACGATGAAGGAGAAAAGAAAAAAACAGCGCTCTTATCTTTTAGATAAAGAGAGCAGAGAGAAAACGACAGGAAATTCGCCCTCTTTTCTTCTTCATGATAATCAGACAGTTGTCTATTATGGCATGGCCTATACTCCTCTCAATTATCGCGGCCAAGGGGCCAATTCAATGCTTCTCAACGGTGCCCTGCAGATGCTTCAAGAAGAGGTAGAAAGTCACATGAAAGAGCATAAATCAACAGAGGTGGCCTTTGTTTTTGGCCAGGTGAATGCCGCAAAAAAAAATCCAACACCGCGCTTTTATTTTAGAAATTCTCTTTTAATGCCTCTTCTTGAAAAATTGCAACGTCTTGAAGAAGATCAAGAGAATTATCGTTGTGTACATTTTTCTTCTTTTGAGGCCCAAAAACCGACGCTCTCATTCAAAGAAGGAAAAATTGAAGTGAAATTTGAAACACCAGGAAGGGCCCGTTTAATGGATTATTATCTGTGAATCTTTTTGAACTTTCAAAGAGCTATTTTCCTTTTGCACAAGATTTAAGACGAACACTGCATGCTATCCCTGAGCTTGGCCACTGTGAGGAAAAGACATCTCTTCAATGTAAAAAATTACTAGAAGATTGGGGATATGAGATTCGGGAGATGGCCGGTTTTGGTTTTGTTGCTGACTTGAAAATAAATGAGACATCTTCTCTTCTTGCTTTTCGTGCTGATATGGATGCACTTCCCTTTGACGAAGAAAATAATCTTCCTTTTAAGTCTACTCATAAAGGAATGGCCCATCTTTGCGGACATGATTTGCATATGAGTATTGCCATAGCGACAGCAAAACTTTTGAGTGAACACCGTCATCTTTTAAAAAAAAATATTCGGTTTATTTTTCAACCGGCCGAAGAGATTCCTCCTGGTGGGGCCATTGAAATGATCAAGGCAGGTGCCCTTGATGGTGTCACTGAAATTTACGGCCTACACAATGATCCCCAGACAGAGCGCGGAATTATTAAAACAAGGTGTGGATCTTTTACGGCCAGTGGGGATCAGTTTAATCTCACCATTAAAGGCAAAGGAACACACGCAGCAACACCTCATCTTGGACTTGATCCTATTTGGGCCGGATCAAAACTTATTTGTGATTGGCAAAGTATGCTGGGTCGCTTTTTTCACCCACTGAACACTCAAATTATTTCTGTGACAAAATTTCATGCAGGAAATAGCAACAATGTTATTCCCGAGGCGGCCGAACTGGGAGGAACTATTCGTTGTTTTCTTCAAGAGGATCGTTTGAAAATAAAAGAGATGATGGAAAAGAGTTTAGAGCAGTTAAATTCACTGGGTTATATCTGTTCTTTTGATTATTTAACGGGTTATGACTCCATCGTTAATAGTGAGTCTTCCGTTGAAAGATCACTTGATGCTTTAAAGCAGTTTGCGGCCAAAGAAGTCACTTTTGTTAGTAATGCTAGGCCTTATGTATGGGGAGAAGATTTTACTTATTATCTCCAAAAAGTGAATGGTTGTTTTTTTACGGTAGGTAGTGCTTCTTTGGCGCCTCTTCATTCTCCTTTTTACGATCCCCAAGAAGAATGTATGATTGAGGGGATTTATCTTTTTTCTGCTCTTGGTTTTGCTCTTTGATTATTAGTTGACTTAAAAGCTAAAGCTTTCTTTTTATCCTCCGATAAGTCTTTTGGAGGATCTTGCCATGAGGTTTTTAAATAAAAAAAATTTAATCGTTCTTGTTCTCTTTACGTTTTCTAGTTGCTCTCTTTTTAATCGCAAAGAGCTGGACTCTTTAGAGAATATGGTCTCAGGATTTAAGGAGATGATGAAGGATATAGAAGACCATTCGCAAGAAGTAAAAAAACTCAAAGGAAAAAGTTATCTTCTTACGGTTAAGTCTCCGGGAAAATGGAAGCTCAAACTTCATCCCAAAGATTCTTTTAAGATTAAGCGGCTTGGGCGAGAGAAATTTAAAGTAAAGTTAAAGAATGTTGAAAAACTTTTTGATTATCGCTTTGGTCTTTTTAAGAGAGTTGATGTGGAAGGAGAACTTATTCGCGTGGGAATGAGTAAGGGAGAAATAAATATCTCTCCAGAAGTGCGCTGTATTTTTCCCGTTAGTTTTTATTTGCCCAACGGTCAGGCCATTGATTTTAGCCGCCTTGAACCACACTATCAAAGTTCATTTACTTTCTCTGATCCGCGCACCATTAAACTCAAAGAAGTCACGAAAAAAACAGCTTATTTTGAGAGGCCAACAGGAAGTAGTTCAAAGGGATGGGTGCGTTTAATTTTAAAAAACAAGATGCATAACCACCGAGTTGAAGTAGATGAAAAAGTCTATCTTCCTAGCTGTCAGGATGTCTCAAAAGATAGCGGCGAGGAAAGTGAACTTAAAGAAGAGAGAAAGATGGAAGTCTCTCCTAACGAGTGTCTCTCTTATGTGAGAGGAACACCGAGTGCTGTCTATCACCAGGAGAAAGATCTTGATATTGAGGCCATTTTTATGAATCGTTGTGAGTGGCCAGTGACGTGTAAGCTTTCTTTTCGTTATGCTCTTGTTACAGAGGGAAAACTTAGAGAAGTTAAAGATGATTCTTTTTATCAAAGCTTTGATTCAAAGATAGAAGAAGTCATTTTGCGCCATCACACATTTCCGATGGATATAGTTCACGATTATAAACTTTTTTCTTGGCAAGGCACCATGAAGGGATTTAGTTGTACATGGAAAAAATGACAAAAAGAGAAAAAAAATTCACTTCTCTTTTATTTTTAAAAGCTTATCTCTTTAGGCCATAGCAGGAGCTATCTGCGTTAAATTATTTCCCCAAAAAATTCTATACAACTATCAAATCGTTCTATATGATCTTTTTCTATGAGCTGTTTTACGACAAAGGAAGCTCGCTGCAGATAAAGAATCACAGCAGCAAAATAATCCAATTTAAACGAGAATAAAGTGATGTAAAATATCACCACTGTCTTTTTGTTTTTGAAGCAAAAAAGATGGATGGATCTTTTGTGGAAATTTTTGGAAAAAAGAGAGAGACTATGGAACCGATTTTGGCCCCTTCAACTGACCGCTTTGTTTTGTTTCCTATTAAGTACAATGACATGTGGGAAATGTATAAAAAGTCCATGGCCAGCTTTTGGACGGCCGAAGAAATTGACCTCTATCAAGACCTTAAAGATTGGGCCAATTTGAATGACGGTGAACGTCACTATGTTTCTCATATTCTGGCCTTTTTTTCCGCCAGTGATGGCATTGTTAATGAAAATCTCACGATGCGTTTTTATAACGAAGTGCAGGTACCTGAAGCGCGCAGTTTTTATAGTTTTCAAATTGCCATGGAAAATATCCATGCAGAGACATACGGCCTTTTAATAGATACGTATATTCAAGACAAAAAACAGAAGACTCATCTCCTGAAGGCCATTGAAACAATCCCTTGTGTTAAAAAGAAAGCACAGTGGGCCATGAAATGGATTTATGGAAACGAAGATTTTGCTACACGCCTGGTTGCCTTTGCGGCGGTAGAAGGAATTTTCTTTTCAGGGAGTTTTTGTTCTATTTTTTGGCTCAAAAAACGCGGCCTTATGCCAGGGCTTACTTTTTCTAATGAGCTTATTAGCCGCGATGAAGGACTTCACACGGATTTTGCCTGCCTTCTCTATTCTCACTTAGTAGAAAAACCAAGTAGCGATGCCATAAAAGATCTTATTAAAGAGGCCGTGCAACTTGAGCAAGAATTTATCTCTGAAGCGCTTCCCGTTTCTCTTATTGGAATGAACTCGGATATGATGTGTCGCTATATTGAATTTGTGGCCGATCGACTTATGGAAGAGCTTGGTTATGAGAGTATTTACAATGCGTCCAACCCTTTTGATTGGATGGAGCTTATTAGTTTGCAGGGGAAAACGAATTTTTTTGAAAAGAGAGTTTCTGAATATCAAAAAGCAGGAGTCCTCAACGGGCAGCAAGATCGCGCCAATAATTTTGAATTTACCACGAATCTTGATTTCTAAATTATTTTTTGACTTTTAAAGGGATACGGCATGTTTGTTATTACTCGTTCAGGTAAAAAAGAAAAAGTTCAGTTTGATAAAATTAATGATCGCATCATGAATCTGACTTTTGGACTCAATGAAAGTTATGTTGATCCAACAGTTGTGGCGAAAAAAACCATTCAAGGTTTGTATGATGGCATTAGCACAGAAGAGCTAGATAATTTATCGGCAGAAGTGTCGGCCTATTTGGCCTCCGTGCATCCTGATTATTCTCTTTTGGCCGCGAGAATTGCCGTCTCGAATTTACACCGCAATACAAAAGATGATTTTGTTTCTCTTATTGAAGAGATGTACCATTACAAAAATGTTGTAACGGGCAGTGAGTCTCCTATGGTGAGCAGTGCTCTTTATGAATTTACTGTAAGTAACCGCGAGGCCATTAATAAGGCCATTAATTATGATCGCGATTTTACCTATGATTATTTTGGATTGAAGACATTAGAGCGTTCTTATTTATTGAAAATGAATGGTAAAATTGTTGAGCGCCCACAGCATATGCTTATGAGGGTTTCTCTCGGGATTCATGTCGGTAATTTAGAGCAGGCCATCACAACATATAATTTAATGTCTGAAAAATGGTTTACGCATGCTTCTCCTACCCTTTTTAATTCGGGAACACCAAAGCCTCAGATGTCTTCTTGTTTTTTACTCACCATGAAAGACGATAGTATTGAGGGAATCTACGACACACTAAAACAGTGCGCTCTTATTTCTCAATCGGCAGGTGGTATTGGTCTTGCTATTCACAATATTAGGGCCAAAGGAACTTTTATTCGAGGGACGAATGGAAATTCCAACGGAATCGTTCCTATGCTTCGCGTGTTTAACGATACGGCAAGATATGTGGATCAAGGTGGAGGAAAGAGAAAGGGTGCTTTCGCTATTTACATCGAGCCTTGGCATGCTGATATTCAAGACTTTTTAGAATTAAAGAAAAATCATGGAAAAGAAGAGATGCGCGCGCGCGATCTTTTTTATGCTCTTTGGGTTTCAGATCTTTTTATGCAGAGAGTGGAGCGCGATGAACAGTGGTCTTTATTTTGTCCTCATGAGTGTGAAGGACTCTCCGATGCTTATGGAAAGAAGTTTGAAGAACTCTATACTGGTTATGAAAAGGCCGGCAAGGCACGCAAGGTTGTTAAGGCCAGAGAGCTTTGGTACGAAGTCATTAATTCTCAAATAGAGACAGGCTCTCCTTTTATTTTGTATAAAGATGCGGCCAATGAAAAATCAAATCAAAAAAATCTAGGAACGATTAAATCTAGTAACTTATGTACGGAAATTTTAGAATATACCTCAGATAAAGAAGTGGCCGTTTGTAATCTTGCTTCTATCTCTCTTCCTAAGTTTGTCAAAGATGATGGGAGTTATGATTTTGCCAAATTGTATGATGTGACTTATCAGGTAACATTAAATTTAAATCGTATTATTGATGAGAATTATTATCCTGTTCCTGAAGCAAAATATTCAAACTTGAAAAATCGTCCTATTGGAATTGGTGTTCAAGGTCTTGCCGATACATTTTTTAAAATGCGCTATGCTTTTGAGTCAGAAGTGGCCTATCAGCTTAACCGCGATATTTTTGAAACACTTTATTTTGCTTCTCTTTCGGCCTCGGCAGATTTAGCAGAGCGCGATGGTCATTATGATTCTTACAAAGGATCTCCTATCTCTGAAGGATTGCTTCAGTTTGATATGTGGGGAGAGGCCTCTAGTGAGCGTTGGGACTGGAAGGCCCTTCGCGGAAAAATTAAAAAACATGGTGTGCGCAACAGTTTATTGCTTGCACCGATGCCAACAGCATCAACATCGCAAATTTTAGGAAATACAGAGAGTATTGAGCCTATTACCAGCAATATTTATATGAGACGTGTTCTCTCTGGTGAGTTTACCGTTGTGAATAAATATTTGGTGAACGATCTTATTAAGCTCAATCTTTGGAATACGGAGATGAAGGATAACATTATTGCGCATAATGGATCTATTCAGCAAATCGATGAGATTCCAACGCATTTAAAAGAGCTTTATAAAACTGTTTGGGAGATTAAGCAGAAGAGTATTATCGATCTTGCTTCTTCAAGGGGTGCTTTTATTGATCAAAGTCAGAGTCTTAACATTCATATGGTGGATGCCAATTTTGGAAAACTTAGTTCTATGCATTTTTATGCTTGGAAGAAAGGGCTTAAGACGGGGATGTATTATCTGAGAACAAAGGCCGCGGCGGATTCTATCAAGTTTACGATTCGTCCGAAGGAGGGCGTGAAGAAAGAGGATGTTTCTGAAAAAGAAGCGCTTCTTTGCTCTCTTGATAATCCTGAAGAGTGCTTGAGCTGTGGCAGCTAGTACATATTAGGTGAAAAACTCAAGAGCAACAGCATATTTGGGCCTCCCCAAAGAGGGAGTGCTTTTGTGGTTAAAAAAGACCCGTTCTCCATTTTCTTAAATAATAAAAACCAGATTTAATGGTGGCCCACTTTAATCGAAAAGATTGGTGAGTGCCTCTTCCCCACAAGTGCCAAATTTTCACAGAAGGGACATAGTCTGTTTGGCCGTTATGTTGGATGATTTTTTTTCCTATATCAGCATCTTCGTAATACATAAAAAAATTTTCATCAAAACCCTTTATTTTACAAAAAAAAGAAGTACGAAAAAACATAAAGCAACCTGATGGATAGTCAAGATTGGTCATGACTTCTTCATAATTATCATCAAGACGTAGATGTTTTTTTAAATAAGAAGAAAAAAACTTTTTTATAAAAGAAGGCGCTATTCCTCGAAGAAACATAATCAAAAGCGTAGGATTGGTCTTACATAGGTATTGTCTCTCACCTTCAAAAGAGAAAATTTGAGGAACGAGAAGAGAAGTGTGATGATTTTTATTGAGATAATGAAGAGAAAGAAGAAGAGCATCTTCTTGAAGAATAACATCGGGATTTAAAACAAGATGATAATCAGAGTTAATTTGAGGAAGAATAGAATTGTGTCCATGACCAAAACCTTTATTTTTATCGAGAACAATAAGCTTAATAAAAGAGGGGAGAATGTTTTTGAGTTCTTGGAGATACAAAGAAGATAGAGAGTTATCTACAATAAAAAAAGTAAAATTAATGTCATAAAACTTTTGTGCTTGCGAGATGGCCTTTAAACAAGAATCTATTGTTTGTCTTAAATTTTCAAGATTGCTTTTGTGTGTGACAATAGTAGAACTTAAACTTATTTTTCTCATTGAAAAATCATTCCTCCTAAAAGGGCCATTTTTTTTGCCTTTTGTTTTTTATCACGGAAAGAAAAAATTTTTTTTATTAATACCTTTTTACTGAAAAAATTCTTTTCTTCTTTATTGATAAGAAGATTCATTGTTTTAATTTCTTTGATCTTACTTTTAATAGAAGAAATTTTCTTATGAGTTCTTTTTTTTGCACCCACTTTATTGTCTTGGTGTTGACGATAAAGTGTCGTCTTTAAAGGAAGAAAGACAAGAGAAGCATGTTTTTTTGCCATGAGGGCCATGTACCAGTCGTACATAATAACCTGAGAAGGAAAAGGATGAACAAGGTTTTTTAATGGCTGATTGATCATCACCGTATTACCCGTAACAACATTGGTAATGAGAAGATCTTCAAGAGAATTTTGCAGAGGATTAATTTTCATATGAGAAAAAAATGATTTGGCAATAAGATTCATCTTTTCATCCACAACAACTAAATCAGTGTAAGTGAGCAGAGGTCTTTTTTCTTTTCCTTCGTGAAGGAGAAAAGAATTCAGTGTTTTTTCCACTTTATCTTTTGGCCAAACATCATCACCATCGCAAAACATCAAATAAGTATCAGAAGAACTTTGCGAGAGAAGATAATTAAAATTTTCATTAACGCCTAACCTCCCAAGATGCTTTGACTTCTCTGTAAGATTAATAAAACGAGAGTCATGATAGGAAAATTCATGAAAAATAGCACTGATTTTCTCTGCTCCCATAGCAGAAGTTGTATCATCGCGCATGAGAAGGCGAAAATGAGGGTACGTCTGCTGCTGAATAGAAGAAAGAAGTTCGCGCAAATAATGGCCGTTCTCAAAGCAAGGAAGAAGAATTTCTACAAACTTAGTATTTTTATTCATAAATTCAATTTTACTTGCTAAAAGAGTTAAATGAATAGAAATTTTTATCCTGAGATTACTCCTTATCAAACTGAAATGCTCCAAGTGAGCTCACTTCACTCCCTTTATCTCGAAGAGCTTGGCAACCCCAAAGGAATTCCTGTTATTTTTCTACATGGTGGGCCCGGAAGTGGTGTAACAAGTGATTCTGCTCGTTTTTTTAATCCTGAGAAATATCGCATCATTCTCTACGATCAGCGAGGTTGTGGGCGCTCAACACCTCATTCGGAATTAAAAGACAATACCACTTGGGATTTGGTGGAAGATTTAGAAAAAATTCGCCTTCACTTAAAAATTGAAAAATGGGCCGTCTTTGGCGGAAGCTGGGGATCCACACTGGCCGTTGCTTATGCCGAAACTCATCCAAATGCCGTCTTAAAGCTCTTCTTGCGCGGCCTCTTTTTGCTGAGAAAAGAGGAAATTCACTGGCTCTACGAAGAGGGCGCTAGTTTTGTCTACCCTGATGCCTTTGGTATCTACCGAGACTTTATCCCGGAAGATGAGAGAGGAGATTTTGTAAAGGCCTATTATAAGCGCCTTACTCACGAAGATAGCGAAATTCGCGCTAGAGCGGCCCTTATCTGGTCTCAATGGGAGGCCCGATGCAGTCGCTTGATCCCTGATATTAATATGGTGGAAAAATTTTCCAATAATGAAGATCTCGCCGATGCCTTTGCTCGTATTGAATGCCACTATTTTATCAATAAAGGATTTTTTAATGAAAGCAATGCCCTTTTAGAGAATGTTCATAAGATTCGCCATATTCCCACTGTCGTTGTTCATGGCCGCTATGACATGGTTTGTCCTGTTAAAAATAGTTGGGATTTTAAAGAAAAGTTTCCCGAATGCCAGCTCATTATTGTGCCTGATGCAGGTCACTCGGCCAATGAAGAAGGAATTCGCTCCGCTCTTATTGGAGAACTTGATCTATTTGCTGCTTCTCCCCCTGCTTCTCTTGCTGCTCAGTAGCTTTGCTCGCAATAACTTTGATTTTTAAATGGTGAAGAGCAGGCGGAACAAGCGAGAGAGCAAAGATACAACTTAAAGCATAGCTGGGTTTTTCTCTAAAAAGTAAGGCCGACCAGTAAGCACCTATGATGAAGCTACAGAGTTTACTCACCCTTTCCCAAAAAAGTTTTTTCTCGAGATACCTTTCTTGTCGGTTGGGATGAAAGAGGTATTTTCCGTAGGCCATTCCAATGTCAGTGGCCACTCCCGTCATATGAGTAACGCGGATAAGCCCGTGGGAGCAGAGAACTGCCGAAGAGTTTATAAGACCGCAAAGAAAGGCCAAGAGAAAAGACTCAACTTCAATATAGGTTTCAAGCTGTGTAAGCCATGAAAAAGACGTCGAGGTCATAAGAACAAGCATTGTGAGAAGAATGCCTGAAACGATAAAATGCGTCCAATAAAGCTCTTTAAGTTGATGTTTCCAAATAACAGGGCCAATGAGTTTCACGGCAGCAAAAGTTCCCAGCATAAAAGAAAAGAAGATGCCAATCACCTCAAACTCAAGCTTCCACTGATGATCGGCCATGGCCATTCCAATAGTGGTAGAAGTTCCTGTGACGTGAGAGACAAAGAGCTTGAGGCGGTGATAGGAAAACGAGTTAATCATTCCTGAAAGAAAAGCAAGGAGGCACCAGATAAAGGTTGAGCGAATGGAGCGAACGTTTTCTTTGTTATGGACTAAATACATGAAAATCTCCCTCGCTTTCTTGTTAAGAAGTTTAGAGAGACTTTAAATAATGAGAGATGAATTCGTCAAGATCTCCGTCTAAAACACGTTCAGCGGTAGAAACTTCAAAGTTCGTGCGATGATCTTTAACAAGTTTGTAGGGATGTAGCACATAACTACGGATTTGATGCCCCCAGCCAATGTCGCTTTTTCCCGCTTCGATTTCATTTTGTTTGCTGCGTTTTTCTTCCATGGCCTTTTCATGGAGCTTAGAGCGCAGAATCTTCATGGCCAACTGGCGGTTTTGTAATTGCGAGCGCTCAACTTGGCAGGCCACTACAATTCCCGAGGGGTTGTGAGTGATTCTAACGGCAGAATCAGTGGTATTGACGGACTGACCTCCCGCTCCCCCTGAACGATAGACGTCAATGCGCAAATCTTTATCGAGAATTTCAATTTCAATTTTATCGTCAATCTCTGCCGAGACGAAGACAGAGGCAAAAGAAGTGTGGCGTCTGGCATTTGAGTCAAAGGGTGAGATGCGCACAAGGCGGTGAACACCTGTCTCTGACTTTAAGAGACCGTAGGCGTAATTGCCTTCCACTAAAAATGTCACAGATTTTATCCCGGCCGTCTCACCAGATAGCTCATCCATCAGTTTAAGCTTAAATTTTTTCTTTTCGGCCCACTTAATAAGCATGCGATACAACATGGAGGCCCAATCACAAGACTCTGTCCCCCCTGCTCCTGCATTGATGGAGATAATAGCGTTGTTGCTATCGAACTCACCTGAAAGAAGGGCCTTTTGGAGAAGAAGGGAGAGTTTTTTGAGGTATTCGGTGGAGATAGTGATGGCCTCAGAGGCAGAACCTGTATCATCTGACTCTAAGGCCAGTTCGACAAGAATATCAAAATCCTCTTTGAGGGTCATCACTTCGTCATAATCTTTGAGAACTGTCTCAATGGATGCTTTTTCTTGAACAATTTTTTGTGCTTTTTCTAGATCGTTCCACAGTCCTTCAAGGGATTCGAGTTCTTCGATTTCTTTGATACGATTTCTTAGAGAGGTCACACGGAGGGACTGCTCAATTGTCGATAATTCTTCTTGATGATGGGCCATCTTACTTTTGGCCTCATCTAATTTTATTTTGACACTCTCTTCCATGCTTTTACCTCTTTAGAGAGGCGAGATTAGCACCTAAGATAAATTTTTTAAACAGAGTTGGGTTTTCTTTTTGTAGCTTGAGAGAAATTTTTCTTTCTAAGGAGAATTGTAGGTTGGCCTCGTGATGGGAAATTTCATGATCAAAGCCGAGGAGATGGAGGAGTCCGTGAATAAAGAGCTCAAGGAGTTCTTGCTGGATAGTGATTTTATCTTCCTTGGCCTGTCTGACAGCGAGAGGGTAGGAGATAATGATATCTCCTAAGGAAATAATTTTTTGAGGAGTTTCTTCTGTTCCTGATCGAAGATTTTCGTGGATAGGAAAAGAGAGGACATCAGTGGTGTGGTTTTTATGGCGATGTTGAAAATTGATTGTTTTCATTTTGGCATCTCCAATGAATTGAAGGGCCAGATAGATTTCTCCTGTTTTGGATTTTTTCTTTAAAGACGGAACAATTTTTTTTATTTCCTCTTCTAAAAGAGGCAGTATTTCAAAAAGGTATTTCAAAAATTTTATGAGAGGAAGAGCTTTTTTGCGCAAATTAGAGTTTACTTCTAGTTGAATATGAGAGGTGTTTGAGGGAGAAGAAAAATTATATTTCATTAACAAATCCGTTTTTATGAGTTATGGATTGTTCTCATTTTACGATGAAAAATAAAAGAGAAAAAGGTGGATAAAGTGAAGGAATTTGAAGATTTATTTAATGTTGTCCGTGCTTTAAGAGATCCAGAGGCGGGCTGTCCGTGGGACTTGAAGCAAACCCATCAATCTCTTGTCAAAAATGCTATAGAAGAAGTCTATGAGTTTATTTATGCCCTTGAAAAAAAGAATGTTTCTGAAATGAAAGAAGAGCTTGGAGATGTTCTTCTTCAGGTGTTGCTTCATTCTGTTATTGCAGAGCAATCAGGAGAGTTTACTTTAGAAGAAGTTTGTTCTGCTTTAAAAGAAAAACTTATTCATCGTCATCCTCATGTCTTTGGTGAGAATAAAGGGAGTGCTAAAACAGAGGAGGAGGCCTTGAAAAATTGGGATGAAATGAAGGCCAAGGAAAAAGCAGCAAAAAAAGAACGCATGATTCCTGAGAGTGATTTATATTTGCCGGCGCTTATGAGTTCAGCAAAAATTGGAAAGAAGAGCAAAATAGCGAACTTTGATTGGGATGATTACAGTCAGGTTATGTATAAAGTAGAAGAAGAATGGCAAGAAGTTAAAGAAGAATTACCACCGACAGGTAGCTTTGATGCAACGAGAGTAGGAGAGGAAATTGGAGATCTTCTTTTTAGCATCGCGCAGCTAACAAGACATTTGGGAATGGATGCAGAAGATCTTTTGCGTAAAGGCAATGAAAAATTCTTAAAGCGCTTTTATCGTGTTGAAGATATTTTATTAAGTGAGAACAAAAAATTTGCCGATTTGAGCTTGGAAGAAAAAGAGTTTTATTGGGGGCAAGCAAAGAGAGAAGTCAAATGAGTAAGGATTTTTTTACTTTAAAGAATAAATTCCTTTTGCGAGAGAAGAGTTTGCGTCTTTATGAGACTTCCTTTCCTCTTATTGCGGTAACAGGTGGGATTGGTTGTGGCAAAAGTTTTTTTCTACAGAAAATGAAAGAGAGAGGTTTTTTTACTGTCAGTGCTGATGATCTTGTTAAAGAGGCCTATCAAAGTAAAGAGGCCAAAAAATTCTTAGAAAAAGTAGGAATAGCTGATTTTTCTCTTTTAAGAAAATTTCTCCTTTTTCATCCTGATAAAATGGAAGAAATTTCTCAGATACTTTATAGGGAACTTCCCGCTCTTTTTCATGAAAAGACGTATGGTCTAAAAGAAGGAAGTGTTGTTGTTTATGAAATTCCTCTTCTTTTTGAGAGAAAGTTAGAAGAGAAAGTAGATGTTATTATCGTCGTGAGCTCTGATTTAGCGTGGCAGCAGAACGTGCTTCAAAATGAACGAAATATTCCTGCTGATGAAATTCAGCGGTTAATTTCTTTGCAGATTTCCCTTTGTGAAAAAGAGAAGCGAGGAGATTTTGTTGTGAGAAATCTCAAAGAAGAAGATCAAGATATTGAGGGAAAGGTGAGTGAAGTAATTAGTCTTTTTTGTGGTTAAAAAGGGCCGGATGATTTTTTTTAAATTGTTCAATGAGGAAGTCAACTTTTAAGGGCTTAGCAAAATGATCCTGGGCACCTTTTGCCATAGTGAGAACTTTATCGTATTCGCTATAACCTGAGTAAAAATAAAGAGGAGGATGGTCAGGTTTTTCCTCTTTGAGTTTCTCGAGAAGGTAGATCCCGTTACCGTCTTCCATCCGAATATCAGATAAAATAATGTCTACTTCTGGCGATTGTTTATTAAAGAGAAACTTGAGAGCATCATTGCCACTTTTAGCAAAATGGCATTCAAAATCTTCAAGAACAAGCTCTTCTCCTATAACCTCACGGAGTTCTTGTTCATCATCCACAATTAGAATATTCACTTTCATTTTTTACATCACTTGAGCTGGATAATTATAGTCTATACTTAACGATTATACATAAACAGTTTCTTCATGATAGAGGAATTTTTAACCATTCAAAGAGATTGAAGGGTAGGGACTTTTTATCGCCTTTTGTAAAGTAGGTTTTTAGAATTAGAATGGAGAATAGTTTAATTAATATTTGAGGTGGCGATCATGGTTATGATGAGAAGGTTTTTATCTATTCTAGGAGGCGTTTTATTTGGTCTGATTTTTCCTGCAACTTTTATTATTCTTGACTTAAAAGAGCTCTCGATGAGCTTTGATTATAAAAATATTGTCTGGGTTATTGAAAGTCAAAACCTTTATATGTTTAGCTTCTTTTCTTTTCCTCTTCTTTTTGGGATTCTTTTTGCTCTTTTTCATGAACTTTACATCCTTAATCAGAGAGTTATAAAAAGTGAACTTCTTATCAAGAATAAAAATGAAATAATTTCAGAGATGACATTAGGTAAAAGCTTAGAGTTTATTGTAAAGGAGGTAGAGCTTTTTTTTAAAACAATGAGCACATGCGAAGTTTTTTTGGATATCTTTATTTTTCATGAAGTTGAGAACAGTTTAAAACAAGTTCTTAAAAAAGATTATAAAGACCTTGGGGCCATAAAAAACCCATTCAATCAAAAATATTTTGAGGCAAATTCATTTAATAGTAGTGAAATCGTAACAGGAGATCATGTTTTAGCAACATTAAGTGCTGATGATTTTGATAAAAAGATACTTGTTTTAAAGGATTCTTTTTTTGTTTTTTTACTTGATTCAAAAAGAAATTTTCGTGGTTTTTTTGTCTTTAAATATT
>NODE-210-length-20925-cov-6.68946_pt1 | contig 20925 bp, 15 predicted proteins | sample MGYA00139097_ERZ477577 | MGnify/ENA metagenome assembly ERZ477577
AATCAGCGGCTACGGTCGTCAAAAAAATCCGAAACTGAAAATTGTTTCCCAAGAAGTGCCAATCCTTCTCGTCCGATATTATTGATTTTTTTTATTCTAAAAGCTGTCACAACCTACTCCCTTTTATCAGTGCCAATAATTAATATAAAAATTTCTTACCCCACTGGTAGCCGCGGTTAGCCTTCGGCGATGAACGACACACGACAACAGTGTTTATGTTTATGCCTGGTTGCATCGATTTCACTCCTCTTCTGCAATCAATTGCACCCGTTGCAACCGAAGGACGTTTTTCTCTCGTTGGGAAGAAAAACGGATAATACCCTGAGCGGACTTCACCTCATAACCCATATGGTGCAGTGATTCACGGGAAAAAAGGTAAAAAACCGACTTTTTAAAAAAATACGCTCTGTCACTCTTGTCAAAATACCCGGCAAGTGTCTCGGGAAGCTGATGAAACAACCTTTTCCGTAACGTATCTACTCCCGGTCTCTCATCTTTCAGATGATTCGGCAGAAAGCGATGACCGCATCGCAGCCAGTCATAACAGAGCAGTTCCCTCAGAACGGAAAAGTCCGCACGTGATTGGAGGTGTGCCAATAAAATGCTGCTCAGTGTCTCCTGGGTAGCTGCTTTCCAATAATAACCCTGCTGCAGTAATCGCCTGGATAGTGATGAAAAGAAGAGTGACATATCTTCACTACTTCGTAACAAATAGCTCCAGATAGATACAAAATACCTGTTATTAACATACTTTTCTACACATTCACTCAGCCAGTAAAGTTCCCGGAAGCTTTGAGCATCGAGCCATTTATTTAAAAAGACACTATAGGGCGGTCGTTTGCTTGCACGATATCCGTTTTGCTCTGCTTCACTGGCAATACGTGTTTCCGGGAGCAGTTTCAGCAATCCCATCTGGATATAATGGGGTTCCATTGCAAAAATATCGTTAAGAGATTGACGGAAGATCTCTGCAGTCTCAAACGGCAGACCGAGAATTAAATCGGCATGGAGATGAATATTTTCCAGTTTTCGGATTTTTTTGACGACCGTAGCCGCTGATTGCGGATTAATCGGTCTTTTGATAGCTTCCAGGGTCTTGGTGTGAGTTGACTGGATACCAATTTCAAATTGAAATCGATGTGCATCCATGCCCTCAAGAAAGTGAAACATCTCATCGGTAAAGCGATCAGGTGCAATTTCAAAGTGAAACAAGGTGAGGCCGCCATGTTCTTTCAGATAGCTCCAGATTTTAAGCGCCCGGTCCGGAACATCGTTAAAGGTTCGATCGATGAACCGCACCACCGATGGTTTGTGCCTGAGAATCTCAGCAAGCTCCCCAAAAACATGGTCGAGAGGTTTGTGATACAGTCCTTTTTCAGCAGAAGATAAACAGTAGGTGCAGGAAAAGGGACAGCCCCGGGATGATTCATAGTAAATATGTCTATTCTTCAGTGGACCGGTAAAATCATCAGGCCTGTAAGGATAACCAAACTCCGTTTTACCGGTTTTGAAAAATGAGGTGTGATAATAATGATCGAGGCGCCCTGCTGCAAGATCTGAGAAAAAACGATCCTCAGCCCCCTCGATACTCCCCTGGTAGATGGTAACCCGCTCTGATTTTGCAAACCTCTCACCGACGATCTTAGCCTGGGGACCGCCAACCACAAATCTGTATGATTCATCGATCATCAGCAGGTCAGTAATCAAAGCAGTTACCAATTCGCTGTTCCAGATGGCAGAGGAAAAAAAGAAGTAATCGGGGCTCCCTTGGCATAACCGTTGAATGAGAATGTAATGAGGGTCATTGATCGTGTATTGGCAAATCTCAACGGTGAAATCTGGAGAATGATTTTCAAGCTCATTCCGCAGATAAAAAAGGGCCAGGCATGAATGGGTATACCGGGCATTTATGCCTACTGCTTTTATTTTCACCTTTTCGTCACCCTTTTAAAACGTTCGTTTTTTTCTTAGCATTATCAGACATATTGCTTATAAGTAGTTATTTATAAAACACTACTTCTTTGTTCATCAACTTCTATCCTGCAAAAAATTGGAACTGTGATGTCTAAACTGTTTACCACGTTCATTTACACAATCGCAATTACATTGGTTTTTTTAATGTCAGTCACTACACATTCTCAAGCACAGGCCTTAGGATCAAGGCCACACATTGATCTGGCTATTTCCTTTGACGTAGAACATTCCCTTCTCCGTGGAACAATGAAAGTGGAGATAAAATCGGGCCACTCCATGGCATTCAGGTTTGATGGCCTCACGGTAACCGGTACCGTGATGAGTTCCCCCGGCCAGGCAAACCAGATTATCACCCTGACGGAATCACCCTTTATTGAACTTGCAGCAACCCCGCATGAAAAAACAATTTTAATTTCATATGAAAAATCTGTTACCAACAATTTCCGGGACATTATCTCCAGTGAGGCAATTGTTCTCACGTCACTCTGGCATCCGCTGCCTGACCAGAAGTCAACATTTACCTTGAATGCCCGGGTGCCATCAGGTTTTACAGCAGTCAGTGAATCTGACATATTCTCTGATACCAGCCCTGACGGATCGGTATCTTTTTCTTTCTCTCAACCGTTGTACAGCCTCACTTTTGCCGCAGCACCCTATCTAAAGGAAAGCAGGGTGGTAAGAGACGGGCTGTCGGTTCACACCCTCTTTTTCCCTGAAGACCAGTACCTGGCAAAAGACTATCTTAATTCGGCAGTCGATTATATCAAACGATATGAAATACTGATTGGCGAATTCCCTTATAACCACTACCTGATTGTCGCAAATATTAATCCAACCGGGTTCGGCCTGCCTACCTTTACCTTGCTCGGTAACCAGGTTTTGCGCCTTCCCTTTATCAGAGAGACCTCGCTGGGACATGAAATTCTTCATTCATGGTTTGGTAACAGTATCAGTGTCAGCCATGACTCCGGAAACTGGAGTGAAGGGCTTACCACCTATCTCGCCGATATGGCCTACCGGGAAGATCAGCATGAAGGTGGAATATCCAGGAAAGAAAAAATCCAGGAGTTTTTCAGTTATGTGAAGCCTGACACCCTGCCGCTTAAAGATTTCCGCTATGCAGGTCACAGCACTGATACCAATCGGGCCACGCGAGCCGTTGGTTATGGCCGGGCGGCATTACTCTTTCATGAACTGAAGCTTCGAGTCGGAGAAGATCGTTTTAACGATACCATTCGCACATTTTATAAAATGTATAGAGGGACTGGAGCATCCTGGCAGAACATTCAGGATCTGTTCGAAAAAGAGTCATCAATAAACCTCAGCCGTTTTTTTACAGAACGGCTCAACAGTATCGAACTTCCCGACCTGGTGGCTAAAGATGTACATTTTCACCAGAAAACAGACTCAGCTTCACTCTCCTTTACCCTGGAACAAAAATCACCTCAGCCATTTGAAATAACGCTGCCTTTCAAAATCAAAACAACGGTGAGCGAACAGTATTTCACACAACTGATCACTGAAAAATTAACTGACATTACCGTCGATATTGAAGGTCATCCGCTTGAACTGATCATTGACAGAGATTATGACGTCATGCGGACGCTTACAGATGAGGAGTACGTTCCTGTCTGGTCACAATTGATGGGGAACAGCAAAACCACCGTAATCCTGGCTGATGACAATGAGCAAACAATCTATCAGCCACTGTTTGATATGGCATCCCGTTACTCGTGGCAGATAAAGGGAGCCGGTGAAGTTGACAGCGTCGATACAGCAGATGGATTTCTCATTTTTCTCGGCCTCACCTCTCCACTCTCACGTGCCATGTATGGAACACCGTCTCATCCAGCGGAGGGTTTTACGCTAGATATCCATTCACACCCCTCAAAACTTCAGCAGCCGGTTGCCCTGATATCCTCCAGCAGCCCAGCCGAAACCAAAGCAGCAATCTCCCGCCTGTCGCACTATGGCAAATACTCATTCCTGCATTTTTATAACGGACACCTATCAGACAAGAGCGTTCTGCAGGCAGCCAATGGAATCCGCATTCCGATCATTGAAAAACCTGGTGGTATTGCGATCACACAATTAAGCGACTTTGATGACCTGATCGCTCAGCTCAACACATATCAAGTTATTTATATTGGTGAAACGCATACATCCCGCGCCGATCACTTGCTACAGCTGATGCTCATCGAGGCTTTGCACCGGGAAAACCCTGATCTCGCGATCGGTATGGAAATGTTTCCGCGTTCAAGCCAGAATGCCCTCGACGACTTTATTCAAAACAGCGATGTTAACGAGGCAACCTTCCTGCGAGATTCAGGCTATTATGATGTGTGGAGTTATGATTACAGACTGTTCAGGCCAATTTTTGCCTATGCGAGAAAACATAAGATCGATGTTATCGGCCTAAACGTAGAACGGAAAATCGTCAGTTCCGTCTTCAAGTCAAACGGTCTTGGAAACCTGACCCCGGAAGAACTCGACGTATTGCCCCCCGATAGAGTCCTGGACCTGGATGGTTATGCTGAGCGTCTTGGGGAGACATTTTCTTTTCATGGCACTAAGCAGCATAATGCAGGATCTTTTAACGGTTTTATCCAGGCCCAGGCAATCTGGGACGAAACCATGGCCGAGTCAATCCATAAATACCTGGCCGATAATCCAACAACAAAGATGGTGGTACTCGCTGGCTCCCAACACACCCGAAAGGATTCAGGTATTCCGCCCCGTGTTGAGAGACGAAGGACAATCTCCCAGGCGAGTGTCACTAACCTGGCAACAAGTCAACTTTCTGCTGCAGAACTGGCATCTACGTCCGATTATCTTTTTCTCTTTGATGTTCCTGATTTTCCCCCACAAGGAAAAATAGGTGTCGTCCTGCAGGAATCCACTGAAGAAGAAGTTCCAGGGATGAAAATCATTGAAGTCAACCCTTCCTCCAATGCCACCCAGGCAGGATTGCAAAACAATGATATACTGACCCATATTAATAACCAGCCGGTTATGAATATGGGCGACGTCCGTAGCGCAATGCTTGACAAAACTGTCGGAGAAATTGTTACAATTGTGGTAAAACGAGTGGGCGAAGAAAGTACGACAACCGATCATACGTTTAACATCACCCTGTTTAATCCTGAAATGAAAAAAGCACACCCCTGAGCTGTATGCTTGAACGTAACGATCTGATAGGCAGAGATCATTAGAAACAAGATTTAGACAGGATAAGAGGATTTATGAAGAATCTAGACCTTCCGATGCATGATGATAACACTCCCCTTGATCAGGTCAGCCCCACCTCAACTGTTACAAAAATTATTACCACCACAGCGTTTCAAAATTTCTTCAACACCATCTCAAATGGTGGTTTCCTCCTTATCCTTGCAGCCGTTGTCGCTTTTATCTGGTCCAATATCAGCCCGGAAGGATATGGGCATTTCTGGCACCAGGATCTCTCCATTAATATCGGCGGCGCAGTCCTTTCCCATTCTCTTGCTCACTGGGTTAACGATGCCTTGATGACCTTATTTTTCTTCACCGTCGGGTTGGAGATCAAACGGGAAATGCTTGTCGGGGGGCTCTCAGAACCCAAAAAGGCGGCACTACCCGTAGCGGCGGCAGTCGGTGGGATGATTGTCCCTGCCGTGTTCTATTTTATCTTTAATGGCAGCGGTGACAGCTCTTCAGGCTGGGGCATTCCCATGGCCACAGATATTGCTTTTTCTCTGGCGATACTTTCAACCCTTGGCAAGCGGGTTCCGTTCGGGATCAGGTTATTCCTGACAGCTTTCGCGATCGCTGATGACCTTGGAGCAATCCTGGTAATTGCCCTTTTTTATACACCGACAATCCACATCTCTTATCTGGGTGCAGCACTGGTAATATGCGCAGGTCTATTCATCCTGAACAGATTCTGGGTCAGAAACACCCTGGTTTATATAATTATGGGTGCGATACTCTGGTTTATGGTTGCTCATTCGGGTCTCCACGCGACAATCACCGGTGTTGTCGTTGCCATGTTTATACCTGCAAAGAGCCGATACAACACTGACCTGTTCCTTCAAATGGTCAGGGAGAGACTGGAGCAGATTCGCTGTAAGGACGGAGACTGTGGGTACACCATTATGGTAAACCGTTCCCATCTTGAGGCCGTTCAGGCGATCGATACCGCCTGCAATGAAGTGGAGACTCCGCTTCAGAAAATGGAACATGCTATGGAACCGTGGATTGCTTATTTAATCCTGCCACTCTTCGCTCTGGCAAATGCAGGAGTGGTCATGGCAGAACTCGACATACAGGTTGCCATGGCGCACCCGGTTACACTCGGTGTGGCAATCGGCCTCACCTTTGGTAAACCAATAGGAATAACACTGTTCACCTGGCTCGCCACAAAAATTTTACGGGTAAACCTGATTGATGGCGTCACCTGGCTCATGATTGTCGGTGTCGGCTTCCTCGGTGGTATCGGTTTCACCATGTCTCTTTTCATTGCTGCACTTTCATTCTCCGTCCCTGTCTATCAGGAGTATGCAAAAATGGGTATTATTATCGGCTCCATCGGTAGTGCATTATTTGGTTATATCCTTCTCCGGATTGCCGGCAGTATTGCAAAATAGTGTTTGACCTTCCGACATTTACATTCATACATAAGCTTGGCGCAAAAAGCACAAGATCAATGATAGAGATATTTTTATTCTATAAAATATGGCATATTCAATGGCTCATAATGTGAAAATATGGCCTTACATTAGAAATCACAGAAAATCAGAATAGACCGTATTGTTGCCCGCATCCATAAATTCACCGAAGTTGGTTAAAGGGTTTGACCCACAGCAAACCAGTGAATACTATATTGTCTATGAAATGAAAGGGATTACGTCGACTCCTTCTTAAGAGGTATCAGTATGGAGATTAGTGCAATCAGCAGTTCTATCAGCGTTCAGTCACGAGTTTCACAGCCAAATGCCGAGAGTATCAGTACACGCGTCATTGAAGCGAGAGACATTGATGGTGACAACCGGCTCAGTGCAAACGAATTAGGCAGGCAAGCCGGAGTACTCAGTAAGGTCGATTCAAACGGTGATGGATTTGCCGGTCAGCAAGAGCTATTTGCCGCACTGGCGAATAGGCTTGAGGAAAGAAATAACACCACAATCGAAATTTCGCTCAACATCAATATTATCAAGGCAAACCTTGGTAGCCTGATGGCAAATGTTCTTGATCGAATTGATTCAGAGACTCTGACAAATCTCCTCAATGAAAACGGAATTTCTTCCAACGAAGCTCAAGTAGATTCCAATGTACGTGAAAGGTATATCAATGCCCTCATTACTGCCGGTATTGATGACGGCGGTGTATTCGCAAGTGGGGGCGGACTGACAACATCAACTGAACTGCGTGACTCTGTAAACTCTTTCTCAACAACCCAAATCGATGGCAGGCAATTACTTCTAAATTTGCTCATCGAGGAGCTCGGTACACCCCGGGATGAGGCAACCACAATACTGGATACTCTGCAAAACCAACCTTTCCAAACTGTAGCATAAAATTGGTTTTAGAACCAAATCTATACGTTCGACCTAATAGAATCGATGCCGATGAGGCAGGCTGCAATTGTACAGTCAAGACAGCCATATAGTCATCCCCCCTGCCTGAGCCCCCTCACCTCCAAAGAAAAACGGGCCTTATTTTAAAAATCAGGCCCGTTCGACTATAGCTAATCTATCACGGTATTTTTTTACGGAATCAGAACAGTATCAATTACGTGAATGACACCATTGCTGGTTTTAATGTCAGTCTGAATAACCTGAGCATCATTGACCTTGACAGTTTTTCCGTCAACCATTATCGCCAGTTGCATGTCATTAGCGGTTTTAGCAGACGATAATTTGACCACATCAGCAGCCATCACGTTCCCTGGTACTACATGGTATAGCAGGATCGCCTGAAGCTTTTCTTTGTTTTCGGGTTTCAACAAGCTTTCGACCGTGCCTTCAGGTAATTTACCGAAAGCTTCATCGGTCGGTGCAAAAACTGTAAACGGTCCTTCGCTTTTTAGCGTGTCTACCAGATCTGCTGCGGTCACAGCAGCAACAAGCGTGTTAAAAGAACCGGCACCTACTGCGGTGTCCACTATGTCTTTTTTGTATGAGCCACTGAATGCTGGTGCTGAAATCATTAGTGCGACGGTTAATGCAAGAATCATTGTAATACTTTTCACTTTCTTGTCCTCTCTTATTATGAAGGTTTTTGGCTGCATAGATGACTGAGATTATTGTTCTGTAAGTGATTGCGAGCAGTCATGTCTTTTAAATCAAACAACTTTTAGCGAGCAATCTTCGCTTAGGCCAACCTCTGGGTTGAGCCTTAGTCATGTTGTCTGTCATGTTGAGAATGTAATGCCTAAGAGACACAAATCAATGATAGTATAAAGGTGGATTATTGGTAGTTATTACTACCGTAATTTGGCTTTGATATCGGAGAAGTCATTGATAATTGTTGAGCAGCACTCATGCGGTCCTTCTGCTAAATCAATACAGGGGGCCATCTACCGATATGCAGGCAGCAACAAAGAATTCTTATATTCAATAGGCAATGTATATTGATTGCTGCCTGTCTTTTGCATTTGTAAATGTATTCTTGTTGGACCAGGTGCGGTGAATGCATGACAACCGGTGCCCCAAAAGCACCAGCTGCCATAAAACGTTGATAACGGTCTAATTCGAGTTACTGCACCTTATGGCATATTGTTGAGTTCGATCGCCTTGGCAAATGCCCGTTCCATGTCTGGCAGGTGCGTTATGTCGGGAACCACCTGTATATACTGCACGATACCTTGCTTATCGAGAAGGATCACTGAGCGAGCGAGAACACGCGGGCCGTCTACAAGCAACCCCGTTGATAAACCAAATTCTCCATCCTTGTAATCTGAAAGATACTGGAGGTCCGTCAATTTCGCTTCTTCAGCAAAGTTATCCTGTACTAATGGAGTATCTCGGCTGATGGTTATTCGCTTTATAGCTGATGGCATCTTGTCGCCCTCTTCTCCCAGCAAATGTGTTTGAGCCTCACACACTTTGGTATTAATAGATGGTACGATACTGAGAAAAAGAACTGTGCCTTTGTAATTATTCAGATCAATAGTTTTATTGGTTGACGCGTCGATCAGTGCGGTAGTCGGCAACCGATGTCCAACTTCTATTCCTTTGCCGAGAAGCATCAACGAATTACCCTGTTTTGACACTTGAGTTCCCGGCACTGAACTACCTGTATCGATGGTTATGTTGGGTTGTTTTGCCCCGCATGCTGAAATAATAAGGGCCAGAGTCACTCCTGTTAAAAATTGGATAATCTGTTTCATTATATTTCACCTTTAGAGAGTATTGTTCTTAATGACTATTTCCAACAGACGAGCTGAAAACACATATGAGACTCTAAGGGTGGTTCACTCAAGGTCAACAAAAATGATCCGACTCTGAAAAACTTGCCCGCGTTTCCAAAACTGGGTACGATGGGAAGAATCTTATCTTAAAGCAGCTTTAGACGACCTTGAGCAGGTTCTCAGGAGACCTGGTTTATAAAGCAAAGACTTACCAACAGTGAAATACCGTCCAATATCGGGGCGGGAGATCTAAATCGTTAACATGGAAAAAGGGAGAGGCACATGGGCGGTTTTTTTGGTGTAGTTTCAAAACAAAGGTGTGTAGAAGATATTTTTTACGGCACCGATTATCATTCCCATTTAGGTACCAAGCGTGGTGGATTGGCGGTGTTAGGGAAGGATGGAGTTCGACGGTCCATTCACAGCCTTGAAAGCAGCTATTTTAGAACAAAATTTGAAGCAGATCTGCCAAAACTTGATGGTAATTCCGGCATTGGAGTTATAAGCGATTGTGATTCGCAACCCCTCATCATCGGCTCCCATCTCGGGACCTTTGCCATTGTAACAGTCGGCAAAATAAATAACATTGAAGAACTCGTCAACTCCGCTAACAATCAAAGAGGGTTTTTCTCAGAATCTACAGGTGGCGTTGCCAACCCCACTGAAGTGATTGCCATGCTGATTTGCCAGGGAGAATCCTTCGAAGAAGGCATCCAAATAGCCCAAGCTATGATCAAAGGCTCTTGTTCCATGCTACTTCTAACAGAAAAGGGAATCTTTACTGCAAGGGATAAGCTTGGAAGAACTCCTATCTGTATTGGGGAGAAGGACGGTGTGTTGGCAGCTGCATCGGAATCGTGCGCATTTCCAAACCTTGGATATGAGATAATTCGTTTTCTTGGCCCCGGAGAAATCGGCTTAATCACCCCGGAGGGATATGAGCAGAAAGTCGCCGCTGGTGACAAGATGCAGGTTTGTTCATTTCTTTGGGTCTATTACGGGTACCCAGCCACTGAATATGAACGTATTAATGTCGAGGATGTCCGTAACCGTTGCGGTGCCGCCCTGGCTAAGAATGATACTGTTTCCGTAGACTATGTAGGAGGGATTCCTGATTCTGGTATCGGCCACGCTATTGGATATGCGAATGCCCGCGGCCTACCATACCGCCGTCCCTTTGTTAAATACACACCAACCTGGCCTCGCAGTTTTATGCCACAAAACCAGGATGTCCGGGATCTGGTGGCGAAGATGAAACTTATCCCGATCAAAAAACTGATCACTGGACAGCGTATGCTTTTCTGTGAAGATTCAATCGTCCGTGGCACTCAGTTAAAGGATAATATTGAAATTCTATTTGAATACGGTGCCAAAGAAGTTCATATGCGACCCGCCTGCCCAACACTTGTTTATCCCTGCGAATTTCTAAATTTTTCAACATCCCGATCCACACTCGATCTTGCAGGTCGGAAGGTTATCTACGATGCTGAAGGTGACAGCGAAGACTCTCTTCCCGAATATGCCCGCTGTGGTTCAGAAAAGAATCTCATGATGATTGACAAAATTAGAAAACGTTTGAAACTCACTACCTTGAAATATCAGAGATTAGATGACCTCATTGAAGCCATTGGGCTACCAAAAGAAAATCTATGTACACATTGCTGGGATGGATCGAGTTATTATTAAGCTATACACGTGGCAAGCAATAACCTAATCACCCTTATTGACATATAAAATAAAGAACACCTGGGCGAATCCCCCGTGGCCTTTAAAAGGGCCAGGAGCATTCCCAACAGATCTTTTAATTACCGGTTGCTGGCATCAAACACACAACTTCAAGGAGGGAGACAATCTTATGGCAAAAATAAAAGCAGAATATATCTGGATTGACGGGAACGATCCTACTCCCAAGTTGCGTTCAAAAACCAAAATCATCGATGGACCTGTAACTGAACTTACTCAAATTCCTGGATGGGGGTTTGATGGTTCCAGCACCTTGCAGGCTGTAGGGACTGACAGTGACCGAGCTCTGCACCCGGTAGCATTTGTGAAAGACCCTATTCGTGGCGGTGATCATATACTGGTAATGAATGAGGTGTGTTACCCCGATGGCAGAGCTCACGAGACCAATAAAAGAACTCATCTTGCAAAGGTCGCCAAAGACCATGAAGCCCGAGATGCCTGGTTTGGAATCGAACAAGAATATACTTTTTTCCGTGGACGATCTCCTCTCGGGTGGCCTGAAGGGGGTTATCCGGCACCTCAGGGACCTTTTTATTGTGGTGTTGGTGCAGATGAGGTCTTTGGGCGTGATATCGTCGAACAACACTTGGACGCCTGTCTCCATTCGGGTCTCGGCATATCTGGGATAAATGCGGAGGTAATGCCTGGTCAATGGGAGTTTCAGCTTGGCCCATTAGGTCCGCTGGAAATTGCGGATCAACTGTGGATCGCTCGCTGGCTTCTCTATCGTATTGCTGAAGATTATGGGGTTAATGCTACGCTCCACCCTAAACCCGTGCAGGGTGACTGGAATGGTGCCGGAGCCCATACTAATTTCAGTACAAAAGAGATGCGAGAAGATGGGGGATATGCGGCGGTCGAGGCTGCCTGTAAAAAACTTGGTGAATTGCACGAGGAACATATTGAGGTTTATGGAGCCCATAATGACTTGCGACTTACCGGTCTCCATGAAACCTGTTCTATTCACGAATTCCGCTACGGGGTCAGTGATAGAGGCGCTTCCATCCGCATTCCACTGCCCACCGTAAGGAATGGTAAGGGGTACCTGGAAGACCGCCGCCCTTCGGCTAATATGAACCCTTATGAGGTATGCGCCATCATAATGGATACTGTCTGTTCATAAACAATTATAGCGCTCTGGTGCCCTCCAACAAAAAGGGATCTTTGTAACAGAGATTATCCAAAGGGCAGCGAAAACACCAAAGAAGTGGACGGCATGGTGGATCAAACGACATTGTGGATAACAGAGATGTTGGAGAATACTGTTTAAGGTCGGTCAGCAGGAATTGATCAATTCTTTCTTCGAAGCGTTATGCTCTCGATTTAGTCTTCCATGGTTTAAAAACTGATACGAAGACGGTGATCAGGAGCACAAAAACCTGGCCCGCCCCAAAAATAAGGTTCATTCTCTGATTGTACAGATATTCGTCGTTGGTGAGAGCAGCCAGACCCAATTCTCCGGAGATATTCATCATGTTCGTTTCCCAGGGCCCCAGAAAGAACGTTCCAAACAATATTGCAGTAACAGTGACAAACCATTTAAAAATCAGCCACTTCTGCTTAAAAAATCCCCACCTGCTAAACCCCGAGTATATCAATCCGGTAATAAGACAACCAAAGGCACCCGGAATAACCACAACGGCAATGTCCACGTGATGGATACTCTGGTTAATTCCGTAGAGTACACTCCCATCAGAGACATCAATCTTAAGAAAATACAACAGCAATAAAGAGACACCGCCACCAATCCAGCAAGAGACAGCAACGAGATGAAAACCCTTCAGCCAGCGCAACCCCGTAACACCAATTTTCTTCATGACATTTTCCTCATCAACAATAAGATCTCGGCATAACGATATTGACAGCTTTTATTATCACGTTTTTACTTCTTAATAGAGAGGTATAGTTGAATAGTAATTCTGCCTAGCTATCAAATCCCAGTTCAATCCCCACCGGACAATGATCTGATCCTAAGACATCATTAAGAATAAAAGCATCCTTGATAATATTTTTCTCGACAAGATCGCTGGTTGCAAAAAAATAGTCGATACGCCAACCCGCATTGTTTTTGCGAGCGTTGAATCGATAGCTCCACCACGAGTATTTAACGGTGTCGGGATAAAAATGCCTGAATGTATCAACATAGCCGCGCTCAATTATATCATCGAGTACATCACGTTCGATACGTAAAAAACCAGACCGATCTTTATTTGACTGCGGGTTTTTCAGGTCGATCTCATTGTGGGCAGTATTGAAATCGCCAGTGATAATAATACTGCGGCCCTGATTTTTCAAACTATCCGTATATTTGAAGAAATCTTCATAGAAATCAAGCTTGTACTGCAATCGTTCCTCATCCCGCTGGCCGTTGGGAAAGTAGGCATTGAACAGAACAAAATCGCCATAATCCAGCTCAAGAACACGTCCCTCCGAATCGAAGCGTTCAACTCCAAATCCGTCACGGACATGTTCAGGTGCGGGCTGAGTATAGGCAGCGACTCCACTGTAACCTTTTTTATCAAGCGAATATGACCAGTGGGTCTGATATTTGCCAAGATCCAGCATCTCATCAGTACGCTGATGAGCCTGCAATTTTGTTTCCTGCAGCAGCAGGACATCAGGGTTCATCGTGGTGACGGCTTGCCCGAAATCTTTTTTGAAAACTGCTCTCAAACCATTCACGTTCCAGGAAATCAACCTCATAATATAAGCACCTTTTCTCTCTATTTTTAATGATTCAATCGAACTGAACATTCAAATTGAATCTTTTACAAGCATTAACCTGGGAAAATCGAAAAAGACAGGGATAATTCAGTCGAACGGTCTTCAGATATCAGAGATTACGGATCACAAGCTCAGCCTGACGAACTCCGGCGTTCTGCTGTTTTCGTGCGGTCTTGCCGGCTTTGTTAGAAGCCTCATGGAGCAGTGACCGGTCTGCAGAAAAGTTATCAAGGAGTTCTTCGAGTTCCCCAGGTGATTGGATGCATACCCCGCCGCCCTCTTCCAGAAGAGCATCTGCTGCTTCCTGAAAATCCTGGATATTGGGTCCAAAAAACAGCACATTCCCCCACACTGCCGCTTCCATCAGGTTGTGTCCCCCATAATCAGTAAAACTGCCACCAATAAAGACGAATGAGGCGACGGAATAGAGGTCGGCAAGATCGCCGAAAGTGTCAACCAAGACCAGAGAATATTTTCGAGTAGTACCACCTTTGCAGCTACTGAGCAGGTCATACTCGACACCACTCCCATTGAGCATTTTTTCAATTTGTTCCAAACGATCTATATGGCGCGGAGCGATAAACCAGAGCTGGTTATATTTCTCACTCATTTTTTGATATATGGGCAGTAATAAAGTTTCTTCAGGATCATGGGTCGACCCGGCAATAAAAACATCGGTCTCTTCATTGATTTGAAGCAGGTCACAATAGTTATTTCTAATCGCCTGATGGTCAACAGGAAGCATCGCATCGTATTTTATATTTCCCGTGACACTTATGGCCTCCGGTTTTGCACCAAGAAGTACAAATCTTTCAAGATCTACATTGCTTATCGCCCCAATTTCGTCAAAATCTCTGAGAACAGATTTGAATATGAAACGAAACCGTTGGTATCCGCTGACCGACTTGTCAGATATCCGGCCATTCAGTAATACCGTTGCCGCTCCAGAACGTTTTGTTTTGCCGATCGTAATCGGCCACAATTCGGTTTCCAGGCAGACGTATGCATCCGGGTTCAAAACATGTATGAACCAATCGACAATAAGGGGAATATCTAGCGGAGCAAGGAAACAGGGGATATCTTCTCCCAGTTTCTCACGGCCATAGTCCCTCCCGTGAATGGTCATTGTCGTTACCACAAAAGAGACGTTCGGGACAAGGTTGACCAGGTGTTTTATAATGATACGGGCGGCATTTACTTCACCAATCGATGCGGCATGAATCCAGATTCTGCTCGTTATCGGCTTCCTGGACTGAGAAAGGGAGACAAATCCAAGCCGCTCAGATAATCCGCGTCTATGTTTTCCAGTTACCAGTACAGCAATCAACAGGAATGGGAAACATGTTAAAAATATAAGCCCTATGATAACCTGATAGAGAAAAAACAATGTAATCTCCAGTTTGAGCTGTTCCTCAACACATTGTGTGATTCAATGTGGTAAAAATGATCACTTCACGGAAACAACAATAAACCCCTTCAAACATCACTCGTCAACAGCTATCAGGGAAAAACCTATCTTTGGACTGGGACTTGACAACCTCTCGACTATCTAGTAGTCAATCAGTTCCTGAAAATCATAAGTTTCAACAGGAGGAATTATGACCAGAACAACAAGATTAATGGGGCTGTTTGCTCTATGTATTTTAATCATTGGAGAAACGACAATGTCTGAAGCAAAATTAAAAGATGGACTTTACGCTCAATTCAACACCGAAAAAGGTGAAATTGTATGTATGCTGGAGTTTGAGAAAACACCACTCACCGTTAGCAACTTTGTAGGTCTTGCCGAGGGAACAAAAGAGCTTGGAGGTGGTGGTGGTAAAAACGGCACCAAATTTTACGATGGCTTGACCTTTCATCGGGTTATCCCCGATTTTATGATTCAGGGTGGATGTCCGCTCGGAACAGGAACCGGCGGCCCAGGATACACCTTTCCGGATGAGATCGACCCAAGTCTGACACATGATCGCCCCGGCGTCCTTTCCATGGCTAATGCCGGTCCGGGAACAAACGGCAGTCAGTTCTTTATCACTCACGTCCCTACCCCATGGCTTGACGGAAAACATACCGTATTCGGTCATGTCGTTTCCGGACAGGATGTCGTCAATGCGATTAAACAGGGTGATACCTTAAAATCCATTGAGATCATCCGCGTCGGAAAGAACGCGGAAGCCTTTACAGCCGACCAGGAGTCATTTGATGAGCTGCTTGCCAGCATGGATTCAAGACAACGTGAAAAAGAATTGTCAGCGATGGAAGAGCAGCAGTCCGCTATAGATAAGGACTACCCTGATGCCATCACAACACCTTCCGGATTGAAATATGTTGTTGTTGAAGAAGGCGATGGCGGTGATAGTCCAGCAAAAGGCGCAACCGTCAAAGCTCACTACACAGGCAAACTGTTGAACGGTAAAAAATTTGACAGTTCATATGATCGTGGCGAACCTATAAGTTTTCCCGTTGGTGCAGGCAGGGTAATTAAAGGATGGGATGAAGCATTTCTGTCAATGACCAAGGGTGAAAAGCGTATTCTCATTATTCCGCCAAGTCTTGGATATGGTCCATCAGGAAGAGGCCCGATCCCGCCAAATGCAACAATGGTATTTGATGTAGAGCTTGTTGATTTCTAGGCGCGCTTCCGTTTCAAACATTAGAAATTATGAAAAAGGCCGGGTATTATCCCGGCCTTTTTCACGTATCCCTTACCGTACTCTAAAAAGATTGTTGGTTTTGTAGATTTTGTGCGCTGGCAGCTCTCAAGACTAACGTCTTAACCGTATGATTACTTTATATATTCATGCATATTACAGGTATCGTATTTTATTGTTCATATCATTTGCTCTTTTTTTCTCCCTGCAATAGAATAAGATAACGGTAAAGGGAAACAGACATGACATTTAAAAGTTTATATCAGAAATTAACGAATACTTTTGGCTATAATTCCAATCAAATGGCCACTGATAAGAGTATGATCAAGAATACTGAAAAGCGGAAAACGGTCGACTTCCAGGGAGCGATAGATATCGTTACAATCGAAGGCGTCTTCCAGCTTCTTTATTTCACCAACTTGACAGGAAAACTGATTCTCCTGAACCCTCCGGACAAGGCCACATTTCACTTTGTAAAAGGACAACTCACCTGGGGCTCTTTGCACACTAACCAGAAACAGATCGGCCAGAGACTTGTCGATTCTGAGTTGATAACAAAGGAACAGCTTAACGAGTGCCTCACCATCCACATCAACGAAAAAAACAAAAAACGACTGGGGGAAATCCTGCTCAATAAGGGGTTTCTACAATCGGATCTCCTTCATCATTCACTCAAGGAGCAGGCCAAGGATGCATTCTTCTCAGTTCTGAACTGGAAAACCGGTACCTTCGCATTCATATCCAATTTCACCTCAAAAGAAGACGAGGTCTCAATCAGCGAACGAATCGACCATCTTCTTCTTGAAGGTGTTGTACAGATCGATAGAAATTCTGAAGGATTATCAACTCCCCTGTCAGAAGAGCCAACATTCAACTACTTTAAAGTAGAACACAGCGAACAATAACAACAGGCCGGTTGCTGACTGCTGTTAATATTTAATCCCAACACGATCGCGCACCAGATCCAGTGTAACCGCTGCCTTTTCTCGAGCTTTATCAGCACCCATTGCCAGGATCTTTCTCAACTCATCAGGATCCGAGAGATACTCCGCCTTCCTGGCGCGAGCATCGGAAAAATACTCACTTATCAGATCGAGCAATTCCAACTTGATATAGCCGTAAGCAGCTCCGCCATTAACGTATAAACCGTGAACTTCCTGCAGCCGTTCGGGTGTCGCAAACAGTTTTAGAATCTGAAAAAGATTACAATTATCAGGATCTTTAGGCTCTTCAACTGGCGTCGCATCGGTTTGGATAGCCATCACCCTCTTTTTCAGCTGTTTACCGTCAAGAAAGATCGGAATAGTATTATCATAAGATTTCGACATTTTCTGACCGTCAACGCCGGGGACAATCGCCGTTGTCTCACTGATTGCCGGCTCAGGTACAACAAACGTATCGCCAAACTCGTTGTTGAACTTCTGGGCCAGATCACGGGCTACTTCGAGATGCTGTTTCTGGTCTTTACCAACGGGGACCTGCTCAGCCTGGTAGAGAAGGATATCTGCCGACATCAACACCGGATAGGAAAAAAGACCATGCGTCGCGTTGAGCCCTTTTGCGACTTTGTCCTTGTAGGAATGGCACCGTTCAATAAGACCCATCGGGGCAATCGTCGACAATACCCAGGTCAACTCGCAGACTTCTGGTACGTCAGACTGTACCCAGAAAATACATTTTTCAGGGTCAAGCCCGAGCGCCAGGAAATCGGCCGCAGCCTCAAGTGTTCCCTGGCTCAGCCTCGTGGGATCATGGACCGAGGTAAGTGCATGTAGATCAACGATAAAAACATATAGTTCGGAATTTTCCATGTGCGAAATCATGGTTTTCATCATACCGAAATAATTGCCTATGTGTAATTTTCCCGAGGGTTGTATCCCTGATAGAATTTTCATACCTTATCATTTTTTAGATTTATCAATTAAACAATAGCGAGTATTGACTGAAGCAAACGGAGCTCACCATACTGTATAATCACAAAAAAAGGGAGAGGGAAAACGAATTCCCACTCCCTTGATATGATCCGGATATTTACCCGGAATGTATACTCGTACTATTTTACTTCTTCAAAGTCGGCATCGACAACATCATCATCGCCTTTATCGTTCTTGTTGGACGCTCCGGCATCACCGCCTGGAGAATCTCCACCACTATCAGGGTTATCCTTTGCTGCCTGGGCATACATCAACTCTGCAAGCTTGTGTGATGCGGCCGTCAATGCCTCGGTAGCAGTCTTGATGGCATCGACATCATCGCCTTCGAGCGCTTTCTTGACATTTTCAATTTCTTTCTCAACGTTAGACTTGGTTTCTTCATCAACTTTGTCACCAAGATCCTTCAGGCTCTTCTCTGTTGCATGAACTAGTGCATCTGCCTGGTTTCTGGTTTCTACCAGTTCCTTGCGCTTCTTGTCATCTTCCGCATGGATTTCAGCATCCTTCTTCATTCTCTCGATCTCTTCCTCGGTTAAGCCGGAAGAAGCAGTAATCCGGATGGACTGTTCTTTCTGGGTACCAAGATCTTTTGCTGAAACATTGAGGATACCGTTGGCATCAAGATCAAAGGTCACCTCGATCTGTGGAACCCCCCGAGGAGCTGGCGGAATGTCAGTCAGCTCAAATCGACCGATCGTCTTATTATCCTGAGCCATCTCACGCTCTCCTTGAAGAACATGAATTGAAACGGCAGGCTGATTATCGGCCGCAGTAGAAAACACCTGGCTTTTCTTGGTCGGCACTGTAGTGTTTTTCTCGATTAATTTGGTTGTCACACTACCGAGTGTTTCAATACCCAATGAGAGCGGTGTAACATCGAGAAGCAGTACGTCTTTTACATCTCCCTGCAAGACACCACCCTGGATGGCTGCACCAATTGCCACAACTTCATCTGGGTTGACGCCCTTATTTGGAGCTTTACCAAAGATTTCCGCTACCTTCTCCTGGACTTTCGGCATTCGGGTCATGCCACCGACGAGGATGATCTCATCAATGTCTGACGGCTGAAGACCAGCATCTTTCAACGCCGTCTTGCAAGGACCGACTGTTCGTTCGACCAGATCTTCAACCAGGGACTCATATTTTGCCCTGCTCAGCTTGATATTCAGATGCTTGGGCCCTGAGGCATCAGCAGTGATAAACGGCAAGTTGATGTCTGTCTCAACAGTCGTTGATAGTTCCATTTTGGCTTTTTCAGCCTCTTCTTTCAGACGCTGCAGGGCCATCTTGTCCCCGCGCAGATCGATCCCCTGGTCACGTTTGAATTCGTCAGCCAGCCAGGTGACGATGCGCATATCAAAATCTTCGCCACCAAGAAAGGTATCACCATTGGTGGATTTAACTTCAAATACGCCATCACCAATCTCAAGGATGGAGACATCAAAGGTACCACCGCCAAGATCAAAAACGGCGATCTTTTCTTCGTTCTTCTTATCAAGTCCGTAAGCAAGTGATGCCGCGGTCGGCTCGTTGATGATACGCTGGACATTAAGTCCGGCAATTTTGCCAGCATCCTTGGTTGCCTGGCGCTGAGAGTCATTAAAATAAGCGGGTACCGTGATTACCGCATCGGTAACCTCTTCTCCCAAATAATCTTCAGCGGTCTGCTTCATTTTACCGAGGATCATTGCAGAAATTTCTGCAGGACGATACACCTTGCCATCAACCTTAACGGAAACACTGCCGTTCGTTCCTTCAACAATTTCAAAAGGGCTGATGTTAATAGATTTTTTAACCTCGGCATCTTCGAACTTACGGCCGATCAATCGCTTCACGGCATGCAGGGTTTTGGTTGGGTTGGTTACAGCCTGGCGCTTGGCAACCTGGCCAACAAGTCGCTCATCATTATCGGCAAATGCCACCACTGACGGCGTTGTCCTGTTTCCTTCTACATTGGCGATTACCTTAGGTTCGCCTCCTTCCATGACCGCCACACACGAGTTAGTGGTACCAAGGTCAATTCCGATAATTTTACCCATGTCTTTATCTCCTTATATCAATTAACCGGATAATGTAATAGTTTCCGAATTCCATCCAATAAAATAGGGGGCCGCCGTATGGCAGCGACACCTGTTAAACTTGTCATTTATGAGTATTTGTCAAGCAGAGCACACCATTTTGAATCCCTTGAACGACTATCCACTCCCGGAGGAAACAATCACCCGGGCAGCCCTCAATAAACGGTCCTTGTAATGGTACCCTTTCTCAAAGTCACTGACCACATGGTTCACCGGAACATTTTCGCTCGCTTCCATTGTTAGCGCTTCCTGCATATTCGGGTCAAACGGCTCACCGATACTCACTATCGGTTTAACTTCAAATTTTTCAAGCGTGCCAACCAGGCTCTTCAATGTCAACTCTACTCCTTCCAGAAGAGCGCCAAGATTTTTCTCACAATCAACGCCATCAACAACACCCTGGTCAACTGCTCGCTCGAGGTTGTCAACAACCGGCA
>NODE-211-length-20914-cov-6.94381_pt1 | contig 20914 bp, 13 predicted proteins | sample MGYA00139097_ERZ477577 | MGnify/ENA metagenome assembly ERZ477577
TCCATGGCGCGCCTGGCCCAGCCCGAAGGTTTATTGGGACTATGTTGAACAGGCGATGAATGAGCAAACTACCCCCTACTTTGCTATTGCCGTGAGAACAGATAACCCCAACTCAGAAGTATTCAAGCGGGTGATGAGCCTCTTGGAATACTTGCCTCATCATCCAATTGCGAAACGGTTACACTTCGTTGATGCATTGGACCCAGAAATTCGTAGTTTATTATAATCTGGTAGTGGGTGGTTTTGATCGTAGCGATAATGGTACCTAGAACACATAGTCCCCACGGCACATCAAGGATAAGTGACATTGATACCATGAGTCAGTTTTCGTCCACGCTCAACAAATTGCTTAATTATTGGTCGTAAGGCTATAAGGGTAACCAGAGAATGAAATACATTCTTATATTTTAGCCATAGCAGAGCGCTACGCGCTTCAAGTATGCTTCTACGCATTTGATATTGTTTTGGTTTTATTTCTTTTGGCTACGCAAAAGAAATGAATGCCCAGTAGCAAGAGCAAGGTTTTCAGACTCTAACTAAAAATCAAGTCATCAACTCTCATTGATGACTTGATTTTACTTTAACGACCCTCTCTTAATTCTTCTCACAGACAGTGTTGAAGCGATTAATATCGGCGTCACAATCAGTAGTGTAGGTACAATCGCAATACGTGTAAAAGCGATCAACATAATTTCTCTTAATTGAGGATCTTGTTGAGTCAAAGTCATCACTCCACTAAGCAATTCAATAGAGATAGAAATAACATAAGCAATTAATACGATCTTGCAGCGCTGCCATGCGATTTTCCAATGAGTATAAATTCGTTTTGATTCATGTTTAGAATGTGCGCGATAACAGATAAAGGAAATCACCAATAACGAACAAACTATGGAAGCAGGAAATAAAATTTTCTCAGTTCTCGTCAATAAAGAGGTTAGCGGCAACAACACATTGCAGATGAGTAAATTATAGATTAGTAACCTATGTGGAAAAATATACTTTGTCAGATCGTCATTCATAATTAACTCTTTGGAGTGTTTAATTTTAATAAGTGTCTATATGAGGCTTCAGCCATTAGTTTTAAAGTCTTTACATACCAAACCAAATTTAGATGAAACAGGAAGAATTAACACATCGAAACTTGCAAGTTGCGTATGATGAATTTTATTCTTCAACAACTTACCATTTAAGTGTTTACCGTATCAAGGACTCGGCAAACTTAATTATTCAACAAGCCAGCCAACCCACTCTCTCGCTCATGCTGAGTTATCACCGTTTTACGAACAATCCCTTCATTTGCTAATACAAACACGTCTTTCTTAGCTCGTGTTATCGCGGTGTATAACAGTTCACGATTCAAAATAGCTGTATCTTCTTGTGGTAATAATACACAGACATGATCATATTCAGAGCCCTGACTCTTATGAATAGTCGTGGCAAAGGCTGTTTCATGAGCGGGTAATCGAATTAAATCAACCCAACGAAGTTCGTCATCAACCAGAAAACAGGCTTGTAATTGACCTGTTTCGTTTTTTAGGATCAGCCCCGTATCACCATTAAACAATTGCTGACGATAATCATTTTGGGTAATCATGATAGGTCTGCCATGATAAAAATCATGATGACTACGCCAACCCATTTTGGCTATATATCGTTCAATGGTTCGGTTAACTGCTTCGACTGACTGAGCACCTTGTTTAACGGCACAGAGTACGCGATAGATTTCAAAAGCTTGAATACAGCTTAATGCATCGGCTCGCGACATAACCGCATCAAAATATGCCTGATAGCCCGATATTAATTGCTTGAGATCATCCTCTTGCTGCCAAGCGGTTGGTCCTGCATCAGCTAATAATTGAATCACCTCATCAGCCTTACCTGCTTGAATCGCATAAGCAAGTTGGCCTACTAAGCTATTTTCATCAAATCGATAGCTATGTTGTAGCTTAACCACGCTGTTTAATGCCGAATTATCTCGGCTTTGATACTCACTTAAATCGACATCTAAAACGTCATTAGCTAATTGCACAAAATCAGCATTAAATGTCATGGCGGTCTGGCATAAATTGGCAAGCACAGCCCCAGATTCCACTGAAGCTAATTGCTGACTATCACCTAGTAAAACTAAGCGGGTTGTAGGTGCTAGTGCTTGTAATAATTTAGCCATCAAGCTGATATCAATCATCGACGCTTCATCAACAATAATCACATCAAATGGCAGCGGCCGTTCAGCGTTATAACGGCCTTGTTCATTATTCGGGCTAATGCCTAATAAACGATGCAAGGTTTTAACTTGAATCGTGTCATGTTCTTTATCGGTAATTACATATTGTAAGCGAGCAGCTGCTTTACCTGTGGGTGCAGCTAGGGCAATGCGATAGTGTGAGTTTTGCTGAAATAAGCTTTGCAACAATCGTAGAACAATCGTTGTTTTACCTGTGCCTGGTCCACCAGAGATCACACAGAATTGACGCGTTAAAGCCATTAAGACCGCCACTTTTTGCCAGTCAATACCGTCGATAATGGAAGGCCAAACATCAAATGCCTGCTTCACTGTTTCAGCATCCTGCAAGGCAATGACAGCATGACGTTGTTTAATTTCTCTGGCTGAATTTTGCTCATCATGCCAATAACGATATAGGTATAACAAACCATTATCATCAAGAATTAAAGGTCGATAATCATCCCCTGCCCCGACCACATTGCTTTGTTTTAACCGGCTTTGCCATTTGCTAAATTCATCAGGTAACAAATTCCTCACGGACTGAAACAAAGCATGGCTTTGATTTAGATTTAAACACACATGACCTTGTGACACCGCTTCGGTTAATAATCCAGCTGTTAGTGCCACCAGCAGGTCATTATCTTTATCAACCCGTTCGATATATGCAGCAAATTGACAGGCCAATTCACTAAATCCAGCTTGATGTAATGCTAGCTTGACCCTATTCATCACTTACTCCCTGCAAGTAATTATCAAAGGCAATTAATAAGTCAGCACTTGGCTTATCGGCAAACACCCCTGCTTGTCCCCATTCGGGATGCATACCACGAATAAATAAATAATAGACGCCGCCCAAATGTTGTTCGGGATCGTAATTCGCTAATCGCAGCGATAAATAACGATGTAGTGCCAAACTGTAAATTAAATATTGCAGAGGATAATCATGCGAAATCATCGCTTCATCTAATTCCTCCACGCCATAATTACTTGCATCTCGGCCTAAGAAATTCGATTTATAATCGACCACATAAAAGCGTCCTTCATGCTCAAAAATTAAATCGATAAAACCTTTCATAAAGCCCGATAGGTCATAAAAGTCGGAATTATTAATGGTTCGAGCTAATACACTCTTCGGTTCTAAATAAGGCGTAACGGCTTGTTTAAAGCTATTCACCGACAAGTGAGACACAGGGAAGTAAAACGCCATTTCATCCAAACGCTGTGTGGTTGATAAATCCGCTAAACATAAACTACTGCCGGTCGATAACGGCGTTTTAACAACTTCAAATAACCACTCACATACGGCAGGCGTCCAATCCAATGAAAAGCCATATTGCATCAGGGTTTTATCGACTAATTCAGTCAAGCCTTTGCTATCTTCCGTATTAAAATCCCACAATTCAAAAATGCTATGCAGACATGTACCAGCCTGAGCACCCCTAGGAAATTTAAACCGCTCCAATACCAACGCATCCTCTTTCGAACTGATCGGTGCGATGGGTTGAATCACACTCACACCATCATAGTCTGGCACTTCAGCATCATGGCCGGCGGTTAAAGCACTAAAGCTACCAATTCGCCACGGTTTATCAATTCTTCCGACAAATTCACGAGCGCTTAATAGCTGCGTATCAGCCTGATTATTCTGCAAACGAATAATATCTTGCTCCACCAGCGATTCCATAGAAACAGGCCTAATCGAAATGGTGTTATCACTAGTTGCTGACATTGCCTCTAAATCCACTACCATCTGCTGTGAATCAATCCCTGTTAATGACGGATGCAATAAGTTAAACAAAGCAGAATGTTCCACGTTTTTAGCCGCTGCCCAAGTAATCACACAGCGTTCTCTTGCACGCGTTAAGGCAACATAAAGCAACCGCAACTCTTCGGCCTGCTCTTCTTGTAATGCTCCCTCTTTCGCTTTGCTTAACAATGGCTCAAGCATAGCAACATACGCAGCATTATCTTCATCGGGGTCGTGAAAGCGAATCATGTCGCCATCAGCAGCACGTAAATTTACATCCCATAAAAACGGACAAAATACGATGGGGTATTCCAAGCCCTTACTTTTATGAATGGTAATAATTTTCACCAACTGCTCATCACTCTCTAAACGTACTTGAGCAGTTTCATCATCACCATCTGCAGCTTGTCGATAATTAGCCAACCACGTTAATACCGAATCCATTGCACTGTTCTGACGGCTACAATAATCCTGAATTAATTCAGCGATATGATATAAATTGGTTAATTGTCGTTCGCCATTATCAGCAGCTAAAACACGCTGTTGAACCGATTGCGCGACCATGACATGTCGAAACATCGACATAAAACCTTTGCTTAACCACAACTGATGCAGCTCATGGAAGAAGTCAAACTGTTTTAAATAAGCCGCTTCATCTTGCTGTAACTGATATAACATCTCAGCATTAAAACCAAATAAGGGCGAGGCTAATACAGCAATAATTCGACTGGCATTATTCGGCTCAGCCACGGCTAATAATAGTCGTTCTATCAACACCGCCTCAGGCGAGGAAAACACATTATCTCGCCCTTGTTGAACACTATTAATACCGCGCTGCTGTAAACATTGTTGGATCTCACTAGCTTGGCGATGATTACGCACTAACACCGCAATATCACCACCTGATAAGACTCTTAAGTCTCCCGACTCCTTCCCATCAACTAAATGAGCTTTGCCATCTTGTGCTTTATTAAGACAACGGGCAATCTCATCTGCAGTCGAATTAGCCGCCAAGTGACGCATCGTAGTTTTACTTATAGCCTTATCATTACCCGTCCACAAAAATTGCAATGGTGACGCATCATCACCTTCAATTATCAATGCAGGCTTATTAGGCCGAGCAGCACCCACAGCAATAAACGGAATAGCTTCATAAACGAAGGCTTTTTGTTGGCGTTCAAAAATCTGATTAACTGCCGATACTAACCGTGGATGCGAACGCCAATTGGTGGTTAAGGTATGCTCATGCTCAGTGGCTGACTTAGCTTTTAAATAAGTAAAAATATCCGCACCACGAAAGCTGTAAATCGCCTGTTTTGGATCGCCAACATAAAATGTCGGCAAACCACTTTGAGCATAAATTCGGCTGAAACTTTGATATTGAACCGGATCGGTATCTTGAAACTCATCAATCAAGGCTGCTTGGTACTGTGCTTGTAGCTGTGCAACCAGCTGGTCTCCATGCTCGGCGTTCAATGCCTGCTCTAGCGTAAGCAATAAATCGTCATACGATTGCACTTGTTGCTGTTGTTTTAGCTCAGGCACGGTTTCGTTTAAATAAGCTAATAACGATAAACGTAAGTTTTGCAGTTGAATCGCACGTGCGGTTTCAAGTTGTTGCTGAGCATCCAGTAACCCTTCCGTTGCTGTCCAAAACACTAATTCAGGTAATTGCTGGTCTTTCTTTAATGCTCCTTCGAGCTTACCTAAAGTGAAACGATCAAGCTCTTTAAATAACATGGCGGGCACAGTGTCTAATTCCATCATCGCCACGAGCTGAATCAACCACTTTTCAACACTAGCTTTACGATATTTATTACCGTTTAATAGCTCTTTATTCTGCACTGTAGCAATAACCTGATCGTGCTCGGTCGCCCATGCTTTTTGAACCTGCTTGAAGTTAGCTGTCACCGTCTGTTGAAAACGCTGCAAATCAATCTCAGGTAAATCAATATAATTCAGATACGGTTTACCAATTAATGTACGAATAGATTGCAGTAATGTTTCAGGTGTTTGGCGTTTGGATAATAAATAGGCGCTCAGTTCTGGATCACTTTGGCTTATTTCGCGTCGCCAAAAATCATCTGTCGCGGATTGTAAAATATCCTTCTCATCACCAATCAAATCCACATCAAAGTGTAAACCACTTTCAAAAGCAAAATCCGTCAATACACGCTGACAAAAACCATGAATGGTAAATATCGCCGCCTGATCAAAGCTTTGAATCGCAGCATTTAGCAGATGAAATGCTTTTCGTTGCTCAACCTCAAGTGAGGCATCTAATAAAGCATCGCGTTTATCCACCAGCTTCTGACGCAGGCGGTCACGTAACTCTTCCGTAGCAGCACGGGTATAAGTCACTACCAAAATCTGCTCGACCTTTAACTCCTGCTCCAGTACGAAGCGAAGATATAACTCTGCCAAGGTATAGGTTTTACCTGTGCCAGCACTGGCTTCGATCAGGTTGGTTCCCGCTAAGACAACCGTTTTAGCATCAAAAGCAGTCATAACTCACCGCCATGAAGGTGAGCCTGTAGCGGCTCAAATACCTCTACTGCTATTTGCTTAAACTCTTCTGTTAATGGCGAGTCTTTATAGAGCTGTTGATGATACGGGTCATCGGCTTCAGCAGAGATGTATTGGCTACCATTCCAAGCTGTTAGCATCGCAGCATCTGGCGATGCTTTCGTTTTATTCAGTGTTGTTTTAGCAAAGGCGTAGCTAGTATTAGTAAAAAATGGCAAGGGTTTTTGCATTCCTTGCCAATAGAGATCGACGAGTTGCTGTAGAAGCAATTCAGCATTTTGTACTGGCTTGAATTCATATTCTTTATCTTCGGTTAATAATTCACTGTGTAATGCAATACCCTGCGGTTTAATCACATTCAACACCAGATGATTAATCCATAGGCTCAGCAAATCATGGCCTTTGGTTTTTGCCATTCGATAATGAAATAGACCTCCTTGGTGCAGATATTCTAATTGGCCTGTTAATACTATGTCGTTAAGTTTTAATTCAAAAGTTTGTGCTGGAATAAAATTATCAGGATAGCGTGGTAGTAATTTCTCGGCGAATTGTTCGACCAGTTCGTTTTGAACTTCAAAGATCTGTTCACCGATTTGGCCTTCAGGTAATATTCCAGCGGCTTTAACCAAATCGAGCATATTACTAACGGCTTTACCGTCATCGCTTTCATCAACGATAAGTTGGGACTGTAGTAATTGCTGACGTAATTGCCATGCTTGCAATCCATCAAGCTCAAACGGCTCACGTATTTCAATTTTCTCGTCAGTCATTTCTAAACGCATACCTAAACGTTCACGCAATAAATAACGCGCGGGATGTCGGAAGAAAGTAATAAGTTGACTTAAACTGACCTGCTGCAAGCTCTCATCGGCCTGAGGTAAAGGATATTCAAACCATGCTGAATGTTCATGCTCCTCTGTGACTGGACATTGTGCTTGTGCAAAGCTAAATAGCTGTACATTTTGACCATTGAAATAACGTTGACTAAAGGCTTGTAGTGGGTGTTCAGTGAGTAGCTGCGGCCAGAGTTCTTCACCCTCTTCATTCTCATAGCTTTGATTAATCACATCACGTAAATCACTGATTAATACTGAGGGTGGAATAGCGGCATTATCACGAATACTCTTACCCACATAACTTAGGTATAAATATTCTTGGCACGACATTAAGGCCTCTAAAAAGAGAAAACGGTCATCATCACGACGTGAGCGGTCCCCCAGTCTGAACTTCGTTGGGTCCGATAATAAATCAAACCCCTGAGTCGGTTGACGACGCGGATAACTATCATCATTCATACCAATCAAACAGACGACTTTAAATGGAATGCTTCGCATTGGAACCATGCCACAAAAGGTGATGCCGTGCCCCATGAATCGGCTGATGGTTTGGCTCGTATCGAGATGGCCATTAATCCAATCTTTCACCAATGCTAATGTTAAAGTTTGTTCGAAATTCGCAAGCTCAGTAGTTTCAACTAATTTAGCGAGAGTTTGGTGAATAAGGGTCAGTTCGGTTTCGTCACGGCTATCATGTGTAGCAAGAAACATCTCGTCTAATAATTGATTGAGTTGATTGAGCCATTGCTCTGCTGTACGTGGTTTGCTCAAGCTCGTTCGTAAACTATCTAAACAGTCCATGAACAAACAAAGTTGTGCCAGAGTACTGGCTTTTTCACCGCTAATACCGTCAAAGGCCAGTTGATGCTCAAATAACTCGGTTGGCTTGCCTGCCCTTGTCATTGGCATAGCGTAAGCTAATAATAATCTATCTAGTCCTGCGCGCCATGTGTTGTTTTTGCTTTCAGGTAAATCAAACTCGGCTTTATGTTCGGCTGATAATGCCCAGCGGGTTTGCGTTTCTCGTAGCCATTGGCGAATCAAGGTTAGTTGCTCGTCATCTAAACTAAAGCGCTGCTGAATGGCTTTGCACTCCAATAAGCTCAGGATTGTTTCAACATCAAAACGTGACTGTGGTAAAGACAATAAGCTGATAAAAGCATTTAAAACAGGGCTTTGATAACGTACGCCACAATCAGCTATACCGTAAGGAATGCTTTGTTTATTAGAGGCATTGGCAAATACGGCATCAATCCATGGGGCATAGATTTCAATGTCAGGTGTCATCACGACAATATCAGTTGGTGATAAGTCGTCATCATGTTCAAACAAGGCTAATAACTGATCGTGTAACACTTCAATTTCACGCATCGGACTATGGCAGGCATGCGCCATAATAGATTTATCTTCACCGTTAATGGCTATTTTTTTGCCGACAAAATCAGGGTTATTCAGGGAATAAATATCATGTTGCAACATACCTAATAAGTGATCTCGCTTAGGTTCAATAAAGACATCAAGCGGTTCATGTTCACAGCTTTGTAGTTGCTCAAAAAACTCTTGACCTTGTTTACCTAGACTAGCTAATAAAGGATGACCGGTGTTGAAGTATTCGTCTTCGGCTTCTTCGCCTGTATTATCAAATAGATCACGCTGAGCTAAGCGTTGGGATTGTGTCTTTTTATCAACTAAGTCGCCCCAATACCCTGCACTGGGGGATAAGAAATACATGGTGATATCACAATAGCGTGCCATTAATTCGAATAGCTTTAGGTAAACGGGCGGTAAGGCTGATATGCCAAAGATAGCAAGGCGCTGTGGCAAGCCTTCCGGTCGCGTTTGTGTTGTACTGAGATGCTCTTGTAACTGATTGAGCAAATTGGCACGATGTAACGTCTCTTCCTCACCCGCTGTGAGTTGTTGCCACAATGCAGCTTGCCAATGCGGTGTTTCACCTCGCTCCCAAGCTTTTAACCAATCTGGACGATACATTAAATATTGATCAAAACTATCAGCAAGGCGATGCGATAAAGCATAACGTTTTAAAGGGTCGTCTTGCTCACCAAGGTAATTATTTATCACCGAAAAGGTGTTTGATTCTTTACAGGCTGGTAGCAGTTCAAAAATACGCCATGCCATGGCATCAGTTGAAAAGCTTTGTTTTTGAGGGACATCTGGCAAGACCTGACCGAATAACTTCCAGATATAAGCAGAGGGATAAGGAAAGTCTACATGGCTAGCAATCCCGTGATACTGCGCTAAGAAAAGCGATAACCAGCGAGAAAGCTCATTACTTTGAACTAAGATGGTTTCAGCAGCAAAAGGCGGTAAGGGATCCTGTTGTTGTAATTCAGCAAGTTGTGCAGCCAACTGCACCATATTATTACTGTATACAACTTTCAACATGCTGGCTTGTGTCCTTAAGTGTGTGTTTGCATCAGTTTAGCAAATCACACTCTAGAGAGCTTCATTTAACAGTTAGAATTTGTAATGCTGATTTATTCCTACACCGCAATGATTTGTTGAGCTAAATTTTTACAGTGATTTGCATATTGTAGGTTCTCACCCACCATAGCTCCGGTAATTTGAGTTTATTCAAAAGATGCAATTAAAAGATGACTAGACTGGACGCGGTCAAATTGACTAAATAGCGAAACCTTCGACTCAATTAAAATGAGGGATTCAAGCAAGTGGAAACTATTTCCGTATCAACTTTAACGACCGAATAATATATATCTAAAAATTCAAATAATCTAGCTTTTTTTCCCACTAATTGCACTTCAACTATACTCGCTAAATCCATGTTTATATGGGGCTAAGCTACTCGGAATAATTTTTATAAATTAAGTATTGTAAAAACTTTACAACAGATGCACTATCCTCAAATTTTAAGCTAAAAATTTAACTTAATAGTGATTTATCGATAACCTTTTATGAGGATTTAGTTTAATGGCAAAGACAAATGATTCAGCAGTTTGGTACGGCGAGTTAAGAACAAAGCGAGGCAATACGGTTGTCATTCGTGATGATGAATTACCGCCAGCGGCTTCAGGTAGAATTTATTTATACAATACTGAGCGTGAGGCAATGGTGGAGTATGATAAAACCATCGTCAGTGATAAATTATTTGAACTTGAGGCTCAACAACAAGAGCAAGCAGAAAAACAATATAAATCTGGCTGGGAAGCAGCCCGGAAACAACTTACCAAAGCTAATGGTAAATCAACAGCCGACACCGGAGAAGCATCAAAACCAGCTAATGATCTAGCGCTTGAAGACACTGATGATAGTGATGATGACTTTGATGATGACTAATCATTAAATTATAAGGTTACAGCTGACGAAGTTGAAACATGGATAAAAATGTTTCAAGTTTAACTTTATCGTCAGCTAAACCAGCTATCACGGCCCTAAAACAGCACTCATTTCATCAAAGGCTATGTGTAGATCTTTCAAGCCATTACGCGCTTCATTGATTTGACCTACTTGATAGTTACGGTATATGCCATCAGCAATAAGGTGAACTTTTTCATGCGTTTTTTTCAACTGTTTTAAATCACTGTCTTCAAACAGCTGTGCTCTCATAGCCCGTTTAATCCAAAAACCGCAAGGGCATTGTTCAGCATCCATAACAGGCCAATCAACAATGGACTCGGCTCCTAATATAATATTTTCTACAAAAGAATTCTTCCAATGTTCAGTTGTCAGTCTAAATAACTTCCGGTCACATTCTTTTTTAGATTTAGAAAGCAGTTCTTTTCCACAAAGTTGCCATTCATAATTTGGCGTATAATTACTAAACCAAGCAGCAAACTCATCAGCAGGCATTGGTTTAGCAACTCCATACCCTTGAGCTTGCTCACACCCCATTAGCAGCAACATTAACCCATGATTGGTAGTCTCTACACCTTCGGCAATAATATTACGATTAAAGGAGTCAGCCAAACCGATTACTCCATCAATAATCGCATAATCATTAGGGTCATCTAATAAGTCTCTAACAAACGACTGATCAATCTTAACAGTGCCTGCGGGCAAGTTTCTTAAATGTGTTAATGATGAATAACCAGTACCAAAATCATCCAACGCAAAGCTAAGCCCTAGCCTATTTTGACAACGATTGATAATATCAGTGATGGCTTTAACATCGCTTAACACACTACTTTCAAGAATTTCCAACTGTAATGATTGAGCATTCACCGTAGGATATTTATCTAATATAGTTTCAAGCTGTGAAAGGAAGGTATCAGACAATAGGTGATGTGACGTAATATTGATACTCACTTCCAGGTTAATACCTTGCTGTTGCCATAATTCAAGCTGTGCTAAAGCGGCATTCGTCACCCATTCGCCAAGTTGAATTTCTAAATTTGTTTCCGCAACAGTTGGTAAGAACTCTAAGGGAGGAATCAGCCCTTTATCGGGATGAATCCAACGAATTAGGGCCTCTACTCCATATACATCACCCGTCACCATATTCACTTTAGGTTGATAATACAGTTGAAATTCATTGTTGTTTAAAGCCTGTTCAATTTCAGATAATCGATTGTATTTATCTGAGTTTTTTTGTTCTTGTTCAGTATTAAACCATTGATAACGGTTTCGACCTGCTTGTTTAGCTAAATACATCGCTTGATCGGCATAGCGTAACAAGGTGTCAACGTCACCTTTGTTATTAGGATAAAATGCTATCCCGCTTGATACCGTTAGTTGATGTAAAACATCATTAATATAATAAGGTTCAGCAATTGAATGGTGGATCCGATCCATCATTTGCTCACATTGTTCATATGACACAATATCACCTAATAATAACGCAAACTCGTCACCACCTAGTCTTGCGGCAGTATCTTCCTCCCGAATACAAGCGAGGATACGCTTTCCAACCTCAATCAATAACTCATCACCCACCTCATGACTAAAGTTATCATTAATATCTTTGAAGCTATCTAAATCAAGAAAGCAAACAGCCAAAAGTGTTCCACTACGTTTGCTATGAGCAACAGCCTGACGAAAGCGGTCACTTAATAAAGTATGATTAGGTAAGTTAGTTAGCACATCGTAATGCACCAGCTGTTTTAGTTTTTCTTGTTGTAGCTTGCTTTTTGTTATATCGGAAAAGACTCCTACGAAATGGCTTCTCTTTCCATTATTATTTTTTAACTCAGATATAGTTAATAATTCAGCATAAACCTCGCCACTTTTTCTGCGGTTCCAGACCTCACCTTGCCAATGGCCTTGTTCATTTATTTGTTTCCACATCTCAATATAAAATTCAGAAGATTGCTTGCCGGAACTCAGAATGTTTGGAGTTTGGCCAATAACTTCTTCATGGCTATATTCTGTTATTTCACAAAAAGCAGGGTTAACATCAATAATTTTTTGGTTTGCATCGGTAATAATAATGCCATCATGTGTTTCACTAAACACTCTAGATGATAATCGAAGAGCTTCTAACGCCTGCATACGCTCAGAAATATCTACAAAAACCCACAAAGATGTTCCTTTGTTTGCATCTAGTACAGATCCTTTCATGCTAACCCAAACAGTTTTACCATCTTTACACTTAAACTCTAGCTCATCCTTAATAATTCCATCTAAAATAGACTTATAAGCTTCGCCAATCGCTTGATAATCTGTCTCTTTCGCATAAAACTGTCGCGTTAAACATCCAATTGTTTCACCGTTCTTATACCCCATCATCGTTTCAAACGTTGCATTAGCCCACTGAATTTTTCGATCTTTAACTATTACTATTCCAACCAATTTATTATTAGCAATGGCTGTTTTTTCAATAAGAGAATTGTTTAATTCTTGCGTCCTTATTTCAATAAGCTGTTCTCGCCGCTCTATTTCAGTGTTTAACTCAGCAACAAGATCATCATTTTTATACTGTAACTGGTACATGGTGCGGATACTATGATTAGCATTACTATGCAGCTTAATAAGCATGAGGCAATAAACAGTGAATGAGATTGCTATAAAGTAGTTTACCGTTGAGTGTGAATACAGAAGGACGGAGGGCCAGACAATCAGCTGAGGGAGTGTGTTTGCATAGTAAGCTGGTGTCCATGCAGCCAAAATAGGAACAGCACCAGCGACCATTCCACAGATGGCAACAAAAAATAAGTACTTTAAGCTGACATCATCAACTGTTAAAAAAAACAAGCTGAAACAGGCCCACGTGATACCCAATAAAAGTGTAAGAAGAGTGAAGGCGTTAAGCCAATTTTTAACTTCTTTGGGTGCTTTCTTTTTATAGAGCTGGGCTAAAACAAGTCTGGATATAGCGATCACTGATAGTGATATAGCCCAGAATAGTAGCGCTTTACTGTCAATAGAAGCGCTAAATAGTGTATAAAATAAAGCCGCTACAATTATTTGAGTGACTGCCGAACCAGATACATTATTAAATATCTGATTAGCTTGTTCCCTAACAACTAATTTATCTCTATCCGAAGAGTCTATAGACATTCTAGAGCGTATCCTTTCATATGCCGTTGTTCTATGATGCGCTTACTGAACTAAAACTTCAAGTCTTTGATTTTTAATACTTATAACGATTTCTTAAATTTCACTAAGATCGTAATACAGACATCCGCGGCGACGAAGAAATAAATGTAAAAGTATGCACGAAATAGATCTTATCTGTAGTTACTCATTAAAATTAGAGGTAGAGTTTGGATGCAATGAGTACCTCTTCAATCATTTCAAGGTCTAGGACTTAATGGGTACATTTATCTTAAAATATAAGCAAAAATAGGGTGAACAACCTATTATATGGCATGCCCCAAGTTATTTTGACTCTGGATGTAAATCTAAACTTTAGGAAAAAACATGAAAGAAATTACAGTTGATAGCACCCCAAGTGAAGCACTTTTAAAAAAAATGGGTGCAGCTCACTGGCCAACATGGGAAAAAGAAGTATCTGTATTCCCATGGGAATTTGTTACAACAGAAGTAGCACTTATCTTAGAAGGTGAATGTGAAATGACGCCTGCTGATGGAGGTCCTGTAGTTACGTTTAAAGCAGGTGATTTAGTCGTATTCCCTAATGGTTTTAAAGGTACGTGGGAAGTAAAAAAGGCTCTTAAAAAGCAATTCATGCACAGAGATGGTAACTTTGTTAAATGTGCATTTAGCCGTATCAAACGATTCTCGAACTTCGTTAAATCAATCCTAAAATAAGACTGTTCTTGCCCTAGGATATAGTCGTATTACATTAAATCTATCAAAAAAAAGGCCTTAAACACATGTGCTTAAGGCCTTTTTTCATGTTCTATTGTTAATTTACATAACGATTAACAGTAAACCATGACTAAATTTAGTCACTGGATTTAGTGCAATGTCTTTGAGTCTAGTTCAGGAGTACTGTTAGCTGAGAAAACCTGAGCAACATCTACTTTATCAAAGTGGTAATGTTCATTACAAAATTCACACGCAACTTCAATTTCACCCTGCGTTTCAACAAGGTCTAATGCATCTGCTTCGCCCAATAAATTAATGGTATCTGCTACACGCTCTCTTGAACATGAACATGCAAAATTAAAGTCAGTTAATGATAATAAACGACAATGCTCTTCATGATAAAGGCGGTGTAATAATGTACCCGCACCTAATGTTAACAGCTCTTCATTTGTGATGGTTGCAGCCAACTGACTCAAACGAATCCAATCTTCTTCATTGGCTTCTTCATTATTGTTTTCACCTGGTAGTTGTTGTAAAAACAGCCCTGCTACAGATTGTTCATTAGCCGCTAACCAAATACGTGTCTCTAGTTGCTCTGATTGTTTAAAGTAAGTTTCTAGCATACTGGCTATAGAGTCATCATTTAAGCCGACTAAACCTTGATATGGCTGTTTTGAACCTTCGACATCTATTGTAATCGCTAAGGCACCTTTTCCTGTCATCGCTTCAAGGCTAATATCATCAGCGATATCACCTTCCCATTGTGCAAAAGCGCGTACGGTATTTTCACTAGTGCACTCAACCATCATAAGGTTGACGGGTCCATCTGACTTGATTTGCAAAACAAGGCGGCCTTTAATTTTAACCGTTGCAGCTAATAAGCCTGCCGCCGCCATCATTTCTCCAAGAATATTTTGAATCGCTTGAGGATATTGACGGCGGTTTAAGACTTCTTGCCAGCTTTTAGAAAGATGGATCCATTCACCACGTACGGGAATACCATCAAAAATAAAGCGTTGTAAATTATCTGTTTGAAACTCAGTGCTTTCAGTTTCAGTTGTGACTGTATCGATCATATATCTTCCAAAAAAAATGCTGACTAGTTTCCTAGCCAGCATTTTACAACATTAATAAACCTGAGTTTATTTAGTTAATGTTAATAACAACTCATTCAAGCGTTTAACATAGCTCGCAGGATCTTCTAAAGAACCACCTTCCGCTAATAAAGCTTGGTCAAACAAGATTGATGACCAATCATTAAATTGTGCATCATCAGACTCGGCTTTTAAGCGTTCAACCATTGGATGCTCTGGGTTTAATTCAAAAATTGGTTTTGAACCACCCACTGCTTGGCCTGCTGCTTTTAGCATACGCTCTAAGTTTGCACTCATATCGTTACTATCAGCAACTAAACATGCTGGAGAATCAGTTAAACGATGAGTGATACGCACATCTTTTACTTTGTCACCCAATGTTGTTTTAACGCGTTCCACTAAATCTTCAAAGTTTTTATCAACTTCTTCTTGTGCTTTTTTCTCAGCTTCATCTTCCAATTCACCAAGATCTAAATCACCTTTAGCGACTGATTGAAGAGTTTTACCATCAAACTCTGTTAGAGAGTTAGTTAACCATTCATCAACACGATCAGTTAATAACAGTACTTCGATGCCTTTTTTCTTGAATACTTCCAAGTGCGGGCTGTTTTTAGCTGCAGCAAAGCTTTCTGCTGTGATGTAGTAAATAGAGTCTTGTTTATCTTTCATACGTTCAACGTAATCAGCTAATGACACAGTTTGTTCTTCACTACCTGTTTCAGTTGAAGCAAAACGTATTAATTTAGCTAAGGCATCTTTGTTAGCAAAGTCTTCGCCAGGGCCTTCTTTGATAACTTGACCAAACTCTTGCCAGAATGTTGCATATTTCTCAGCATCGTTTTTCGCTAATTTTGCTAACTCGCTTAGCACTTTCTTCACTGATGCAGTGCGAATGCTGTCAATTGTTTTGCTGCCTTGTAAGATTTCACGCGAGACGTTCAGTGGCAAGTCATTAGTATCAATTACACCTCGGATGAAACGTAGGTAACGCGGCATTAATTGTTCTGCATCTTCCATAATGAATACGCGCTTCACATACAGTTTTAAACCTTGTGAACGATCTTGGTCATATAAATCAAACGGTGCCTTTGATGGCACATAAAGTAATGACGTGTATTCTGTTTTACCTTCAACTTTATTGTGGCTCCAAATTAATGGTTCCTGAAAGTCGTGAGATACTTGTTTATAGAACTCTTGATACTGCTCATCACTGATTTCGCTTTTAGATAGTGTCCACAATGCTGTTGCTTTGTTAACTGTTTCATCTTCTAAAAGAACTGAGTCATCAATTTTGCCATCTTCATCAGGCACTGCATCTTTTTGCATCACAATTGGTAAGTTAATGTGATCAGAATATTTAGTAATACAGTTACGTAAACGCCAGCTGTTTAAAAACTCATCTTGATCGTCACGAAGATGCAAGATAATTTCTGTACCACGTGTAGGTTTATCAATTGTTTCAATTGTGAACTCGCCTTTACCTTCAGACTGCCACTCAACACCATGTTCAGATGTTAAACCTGCACGACGTGTTTTTAATGTCACTTTATCTGCAACAATAAATGCTGAGTAAAAACCCACACCAAATTGACCAATTAATTGAGAATCTTTTGATTCATCACCAGTCATTTTTTCGAAGAATTTTTTAGTACCAGAATTGGCAATCGTACCAATATTTTCAATCACTTCTTGGCGGTTCATACCAATACCGTTATCAGTAATGGTGATTGTTTTTGCATCTTTATCAAAAGCTACACGAATCTTTAATTCTGCATCATCTTCATATAAAGCATCATCAGATAACGCTTCAAAGCGTAATTTATCCGACGCATCAGCAGCATTAGAAACAAGCTCTCGCATAAAGATTTCTTTGTTGCTATATAAAGAATGGATCATAAGATCCAGTAATTGTGAAACTTCTGTTTGGAAACCAAGCGTTTCCTTATGTGCATCAACTGTCATTGAAATAAATCCCCATAATGGCAATAGTTATAAATGAATGTCTCAAGATGGGGGCTATCATTTAGAGTTCAAGTGGTTTTTGTAAAAAAGTAAAATCTAGTCCACTTCAGAATGTTTGAAAAGCTAGCCGCCCCCCAATACTCTATGGTGAAAACAGTGTGAATAAACAAGTGCCATGAACAGCAGCAAATAGGACCAAATAAAAATAGTCTTATAGAAAATTTGTTTAAAGGTTAATAATTCAAGGACGAAAGAGCATCATCTATAGCCCCTTCGCCTTGAGTACTAAACCTTTCTGGTTAATTGAGCTCTACTCGCATCCCAGTTTGACTTGCTTTGATGGCAGCTTGAATCGCGTTGCAGTTTGCTTTTGCATCAGTAAGTGATAATTGAACAGGTTTATCATTAAGTATGCAGTCACTGAAGTGTTCGACCTCCAGTATGAAGTGATTGGCTGCAGGCGCTGCTAATTGATGCTGCTCACCAGCATCTGTCCACCATGAGATATTAGGTAAATCATCTGGGTTATTCCACACCGTTTCACATTTAATCCCACCCAAGGTACCGATGATTTCATATTCACTTCGTCGAGCACGTTCAAAGCTCATATCAAACTGAGCATAACGCCCCTCGCCATAATCTAATACACCACTCAGACTTACATCCGCACCGTGTTCATTTAAATTAGCTAGAGCATTTACCGCCAAAGGTTCTCCAGTAAACCATTTACGAGCAGTGTGAATAGCATAAGGCCCTATATCCCACATGGCACCACCACCATGTTCAATATCACGATTAATTCGATAAAGTCGTGCAGGTTTCATTGGAAATGAAAAAATAGTTCTAACGGTACGAACATCCCCTATCACACCTGAGTCTATAAGTTGTGCAACAGCATCATGCTGGGGGTGGAAGACATACATAAACCCTTCCATGACTTTCACATTATGATCAATAGATGCTTTTTCAATTGCTTCAATTTCAGTTAACTCTAATGCCATCGGCTTTTCAATCAAAACATGCTTGCCTTGCTGTATTGCTTTTAAGGCCCATTCAGTATGTTCTTCATTGGCCATCGGTAAATAGACAGCATCAATATCAGGGTTATTTATCAGTGTATCAGGATCATCTAAGGTCAAAACATCACTCAGTTGAGGGGCATATTTGGCTAATATTTCAGCCGCCGCATTAGGCCGTCTACTTGCAATAGCCACTAACTGAGCATTACTCGCACCAACGATTGCCGGCAATAAGCGCTCATTGACTCGGGCAGCCCCAAGAATTCCCCATCGTACGACTGTTTGATTTGTCATCATATCTATCCCATAAATTTGTTACATAAAACAATCATAACCATTTACTGGCTGCAACTCCAACCTAATAAATCCATGTAAATTTAAGTGTTTTTATCTGTTAATATTTAGCCTATCCTTAACATATAAATATTCCCGACTAATTAACTAAGGAACTAGATATGACTATTGAAGTTGGACAACGCTTACCAGCAGGTAAGTTAACAGAGTGTAATGAATTCGATCCAGAAAATGGCTGCCCAACGAATCCTCAAGCTGTGGATGTCGCTGAGTTAACTGAAGGTAAAAAAATCGTCTTGTTTGGTGTTCCTGGGGCATTTACACCTTTATGCTCTGCTCAGCATTTACCAGGATATGTTGAATTTGCAGACCAAATTAAAGCAGCTGGAGCTGATGAAATTTGGTGTATGTCAGTCAATGATGCGTTTGTTATGGCTGCTTGGGGCAAAGAGAATAATGTCAAAGGTAAAGTACGCATGATGGCTGATGGCAGTGCTGAATATACTAAAGCGCTCGGCCTTGATCGTGACCTTACTGCTGGCGGTATGGGCGTTCGATGTTTCCGATTCGGGATGCTAATTGATAACGGCATTGTTAGCTACCTTGGTGTTGAAGGCTCAGGTGAATTCGGTGTTTCAAAAGCAGAAACATTGCTAGAACAACTATAAAACTCGCTTATTGTGGTGAATCAAGGTGCTCTATCTCACCCTGATTCGCCACAAATATATCTGTTGCTAAGTAGTGAAAAATACCATGTTCAACAATGCCTGGAATGGTATTCAATTCGGCATTAAGTTCATCTGCTGCCAATGATGAATCAAATGTCATATCCAGAACCAGACTTCCATGTGAAGTAATCGCTAAACCATCACCATTGCTCGTTTGCCTTAAATCGCCATCACCACCAATTTGTTGCAAACTGCGGAGCACCATTTTCCATGCAAAGGGAGTAACCTCGACAGGAATCGGAAACTTCTCACCAATTCGACTCACTACCTTTTCATTGTCGACCATGACATAAAACTGTTCACTTGCTTTCGCTAATAACTTTTCTTTGACCAGATCAAATCCACGACCTTTCAATAAGCTCATACCTAACGTGACCTCATCAGCACCATCCACATAGAGATCCAATTGGCTAATATGTTCAATAGCAAGTAATGGCAATCCTAATTGTTGCGCCTTGATGGTACTAACCACAGAGCTTGCTACAGCAGTCACATCAAGCCCTTCTTCTTGTCTTCTTTTTGCTAAATGTTCGATAAAGTAATTAGCTGTTGATCCTGTTCCTAATCCAACCACCATACCTTGCTCAATAAGGTTCGCCACATGAACCGCTACTTTTTGTTTATCGTTCATGATTACTCCTTTGTTTCAACTCAATTTTCATCGTCTCTATAAGTTGAGTTATTTCATCTAAATCAATAGGTTTGGTTATGTAATCATCAAATCCCGCTTGATAACCCTGTTCAATTTCAGAAGTCATGGCATTCGCTGATACAGCTACTATTTTAAGGTTTTTCTTCATTGAAAGCTGTTTGATTTCAGATAAGGCATGATAACCATCTTTACCTGGTAAATTAATATCCATTAAGATGAGATCGGGTCTAAACATTTGAGCTTTTTCTATTCCTTCTTCTGCATCAATGGCTTCGACCAAAATAACATCTTCTAAATTCGAAACAAGGTGCCTAATCAGTTTCATATTAGCTTTATTATCTTCGACATATAATAAAGTTAATCGGCAATCCGATTCATCCCTGAGCGCTAGCTGTTCTATCTCCGATGAGGTGACTTGATAGTCAGGCATAGGCGTTGCCTTTGGCAGGTCGAACCAAAAGGTTGTTCCAACATCAACGGTACTATCAACATTTAACTTAGTTCCCATTAAATAAGCGAGCTGCTGACTAATAGTTAAGCCAATTCCAGTACCTTCTATCACTGAATTCTCATAATTTAAACGATTAAAGGGCTCAAAAATAGAGTCTATATTTTCATCTCTTATACCTTTGCCTGTATCGCTG
>NODE-212-length-20893-cov-7.46382_pt1 | contig 20893 bp, 18 predicted proteins | sample MGYA00139097_ERZ477577 | MGnify/ENA metagenome assembly ERZ477577
TCTTCTTTAAACTATCTTCATGAGCAAGAAGATTTAATTGCAAATATTGTCAGTCTTTTAGAGTTGATTTTAGAACGAGAGTATAAAGAAGATCTTCTTAATAGTGCTGAAAAACAGGCCATCCAGTCTTCGAAGATGGTGGCATTGGGAGAGATGGCAGCAGGGATGGCACATGAAATCAACAATCCTTTGAATGTTATTCTTTCATCTGCAACAGTGATAGACAAAATTATGAAAAAGGAGAATATTATAAATGAGTCTCTTGCTAAAAACTTAAAAAGAGTTCAGGAAACTAGTATAAGAATTGCAAAAATAGTTGAAGGGCTTCGTGCTTTTTCTAGAGATACTGAGAGAGATGAGTTTCAGCTTGTTTCAGTTGCTCATCTTTTTGAAGTAACACTTGATCTTTGTGCAGAAAAAGCAAAAAAAGTAGGAGTTGAAGTACATAGTGAAAATCCAAGTGCAGAAATGGAGGTTATGTGCAAGGAAGTTCAAATAGTTCAAGTTCTTGTGAATTTAGTAGGAAATGCAATTGATGCGGCAGATAATTTAGAAGAAAAATGGGTGGAAATTGATTATACTTTTTCATTAGAAATGAATCTCCTGGAGATTTTTGTTACAGATAGTGGGAATGGAATTCCTGTTGAGGTTGCTGAAAAAATGATGCAGCCATTTTATACAACGAAATCTATTAATAAAGGAACAGGGTTAGGTCTTAGCCTGTCTCTTGGTCTTGTTCAAGAGCATGGAGGAAACTTATACTACGATGAAGATCATCCCCATACAAGATTTGTCATTGAGCTTCCCATCAAACATCGTTCGTTGGAGAAGAAAGTTTAAGAGTCATACGCTTGAATCGATGTTTTCCTCAGAGACTTGTAGCATGAGAATGTGATTTAGATCTTGTTTGACTTGCAGGTGGTGCTTTTTGTGAAGACCAAAAAAATTATAAGATTCATTGATATCTTTTGAAACTTGCTCAATAGAGTTTTTTGTTTCCTGATAGAAAAGATTAAAAAAGTTAATGTATTCTTTAATTGATTTTAAAGCATAATGAATATCGCTTTCTATTGATTTTATTTTTTCTTTTTCTAAAAAAATAAGATCTTGCTTTGAAAGAAAAATATCCAGTTGCCCTAGTAAGCTTTCTATTTCTTTTATTTTTAGATGATCGAGCTTTAGTTCTTGAAACTGGGACAGTTTATTTCTCGTGATTTTTAATTCTTGACGATTTTCTTTGTTCTTAGAATGATTTTCCAGAAGATGATTTATGTTATCAAAAATAACTTCTGTCTTCTTTAATAGATGATCAAAGAGTTGATCAATTTTAATATTCTTTACTTTTGAGTTGGTTTCTTCAAGGGGGATTTTTTCAATGTTTGCCATTAGTTGGGCCAAAGAGTTTTTTATTGTAGAGGAGTCACTTAGAAGAACTTTGTGATTGTTTTGAAGATCATAGCTACTATTTTTTATTTTATTAAAAAGTTGCTTGTAATCACTTATTTCAAGTTCTTGATCTTGGATTGTTTTTACGAGATCAATTTTCTCTTTTATGATTTTATCAACTAACTGGAGGGTCGTTTCAGTTGTTTCTTGATTAAAAATATTACTTAGTATTTTATGAGCATTTTGAGGTGTTGTTTTATTTTCATAGGAAAATCTGAAAATAGAGACAACTTTCTTCATAGACTCATTCATTTGCTCTAAGCGAAACTCAGCGCTTTTTTCAATTTGAGAAAGAGGATAAAGAGTAAGAATATAAGAACAATCAAGGGGGCCATCGCATTTTTTGAGGGCCAGTTCAAAGGGGATGGATTTCGTTTGATTGGGGAGGTTGAGTGATATTTGAGAGAAAAATACTTCATCTTTGTTTTTTTCTTTGATGGAGAGAAAGAAGTCATCGAAGTAGAAGTTTAAGTATTTCTCAATTTTATGCAAAGATATTTTTCCATCTTCGAGATCATTTAATTGTTCATCTGAAAATCTTATAATGCTGAGAAAAGAATCATTTATCCAGATAACTTCTTGTTTTGAGTTTAATAAAATAGCAGGATAGTTAATAACTTGTCCCATTATTTTCCCAAGATTTATCTGGCGATGAAGAAAGTTATGTATCTTGTCTATTTCGTTTTTGAATTTTTCTCCATGGTATGATGGGAGGTGGTTGTTAAAAGGGAGAAGAGATTGTTTGATACTTTCAATTATTTTTTCTTCAAAAAAAGAGATGCTCTTTTTCTTCCATTGATAAAAGAAATAAGAAAAAAATGCCAGAGATAAAATAAGAAAAGAAATTACGAGATAAAAAGAAAATGAGATAACTTTATCCTTTCTTTCTTCTTTTATTTTTTCAAGAGTAATAAAGGGAGTTATTTCGTCGAAGTGTTTTATTTTTTCAGAGAATTCATTGATTGTACGAGCTAGTTCTTCTTCTTTTTTTAAGTTTAATTGCAGGAGATTGATTTCATCTCTTGGCCCTTTGATTATTTTTCTTAAATATTTTTTGTCATTTTCTTCAAGAGTCGATTCATTCACAATTGTTGAGAAATAAAGAATCTCTTTTTCAATATTATCAATGAGACTGACAATGTTTCTCTTGTTTATTTTTTTAATCTTAAGATTATTGTTTACATATGAATTAAGTCGCAAAGATGAACCATGAAGAGTTCTCCATTTATTCTCTCTTGTATAGGATAAAAGATACTTTATTTTATCTTTCATTATATTAATTATTTGGTGAGTGTTAACCTGCGTTTTTACTTCATTAATTTTTCCTTTAAGTTCTTGAAGATAATTAATGAGAGGAGAAATAGAAGGCAGCTCTGATTTCACGGCAAAGGAGTCAACTATTTTAAGCTTGCTCTTGAGTTGATAAATATACTCTTGGGCCGTTTCGTAAGATTGATTATCGAGAGATTTAATAATTTTTTCATATAACTTATCGTTGATAATTTGATTGCTAACTATGCTGACTTCATAGTTTTGGTAAATTTTTGATTTATCACCAATTCTTTCTTTAATAACAAGGTTATATAAAGTCATCATGGAACATGAAAAAAAAATAAAAAGAGTAATAAAAAAAAGATGGATTCTTTTTATCAGTGATAAAATGCTCATGAAGTTACCTCTTGAGAGTATTGTTAAGACGATAATACAGAGATTATTATTCAATATTTAAATTGAAAAATGAAGTTGAAAAATGAAAAACAGAGTAAAGTTAAGAGATTTATACTATTTGATGATCATAAGCACTTTCAAAATCTCCTCTCATTTTACCTCGAAGTTTAAAAATGGCCTGAGTATGAAGCTGGGAGACGCGTGACTCAGTGACTTCCAATACTTGACCTATTTCTTTTAGATTCAAGTCTTCATAGTAGTAAAGAGATAAAACAAGTCGGTGCTTCTCGGGAAGAGTTTTTATTCCTTCCTTGAGTCTCTCTTTTATTTTTATAATATTGACATTTCCCTGAGGATTATTGTTAAAACGATTATCTAAAATATTAAGCATTAGCTTTTTATCGCCTTTGCCAAAAGTTGAGCTATCGTCAATATTGAGTAGTGAAATAGATTTTGCTTGATTGATAAGTTCAAAATATTCATCTTGGCCAATTTTTAACTCTCGGCACATTTCTTCATCTGAAGCAGGTCGACCAAGCTCCCTTTCTAGCTTTGTATAGGTTTTCTCTACCAGTTTGGCCTTTTCTCTAATAGAACGAGGAACCCAGTCTTGGGCCCGCAGCTCATCAAGAATAGCACCTCTTATACGAAACTCAGCATATGTCTTAAATTTATTATCTCTTGTTGGATCATATTTATCAATAGCATCCATAAGACCAATAACACCGCAAGAAATAAGGTCATCTAGCTCAATATTGGGAGGAAGACGAGAAGAAATTTTTTGTGCGATAAATTTAATAAAAGGAGCGTACTCAACAATAATCTCATTTCTTTTCTTACTGTCGATTTCACATTTGTAATCTTTGAGTTTTCTGAGTTTCTCTGAAATGTTGCTCATGAAATTCCTTTGTAGAATTTTAGTGAAATCAATAAATAAAGTCTCAATGGTTGTTATCGTTGAGTAAGTTTAAATTATTAAATATTGATGAGGAAAAATCATGAGAGGTATCTTTTTGCCTTCTTCAATTGATCCTGTTTAGAGTTCTTTGAAAGAATTATAAATGAAGAATGCCTGAGATAAGTCGCTCGAAAGTGGCCGTCTCTAAATCTGCAGGTATCGTCGGTCCTGTAGAAAATCCCATGATAGGTATTTCAGGAAAAGAGAGTTGTGAATTAAATATATTGGCAAGGCCAGGTGATTTGTCTAGAAATGTAAAAATAAGGCCATCAATTTTCTTTCTAAATTGATTAATAGATAATTCAATATAGTCTTGAGAGTAGAGTGCGGAGAGAATAAAAACCACTTGCACGTTAGAATGAGATTCTTTAATTGAGTCAATCAGAAAAAAAAGATCATCTTTTTGATTGTTGTTTAATTTTTGCTTATCGAGCCTATAATTAATAATAACTTCTTTTTTAACTTCTTTATTCTTTCTTATGAGAGAAATAATATCATGAGTATTTTTTCCTTTTTCAACTTTAAGTTGAAGAATTTTTTCAATAGCAAAATTTTCTTTTGAATCATAATCGTTTTCATTTTGAATAAGAAGATGATTATTGGCAGAAGAAGATTTCTGGCATGTTTTATAAAAAATTGTATTTTGGCCACAAGGAGCATCACTGAAAAGAAGAAGAATTGGAGGATTTTGTTGATCTTTATTTTTACTGAAAACATTTAACTCTTTTGAAGAAAAGTGGTTTTCCATTTCTAGTAGCATTTGATCGTAAATGAAGTCAAAATTTAAGAGGTCTTTATCTGAATGAGAAAAGATCATTTTTCTAATAGTTTTTTCAATGAAATGTCCTTCAATACCACTAATAGTCATGATCTTTTTTATTTTTCTTAAGTTGTCATCATTGAGTTGAGAGATATCTTTAATTTTTTCCTCAAAAGAAGAAACTTTCTTTTCAATAGAATAAATTTTATCTTCGATTTCTTCAACGTGATATTTTATCTTTTTTTCTAATTCAACTTCTTTTCTATTGTCAATTTTGTTTGTCTCTTGTTCAGAGCTAATAAAAGACCTTGATGCTACTTCTTCATGTTGAGGTTTTACAATAAACTCATCAAATGATATTTTATTTTTATCTTTTTCTTGATGAATAAGAGGGGCAAGAATATTATTATTTTTTTCGCTCTTCTCTAATGCTGCATCTTCTTTCATCTCATAGCTTTGGTTGTATCTCTCAATAGTCTTTTTCATTGTCTGAGAGCTATTTTTGTGGAACTCTTCTTTTTGTTCATCAGAGAAGACTCTTTCCGTCTTTATTTTTTTTAGATAGCTCTCTTCATTAATGGCCGCCGTTATTTCAATTTTCTTCTTTTTAAATTTACTACCTATTCCACTGGAAGATGTTTTAAGAATAATAGCATCGGGACCAAATTCTTTTTTTATTTGAGTAAGAGTTTCTTCCATTGTTGAACCGACAAATTTTTTCACATGCATTTTATCCATCCTTGGATCATTTTATTAAACTAAATATTAAGCTCTAATTGTTCCTAGTGACCGGATATTGACATCAGGAGATATTTCATCGTGACCAATAACCATCAAGTTAGGTATAAATTTTTCTGTTAACTTCTTAAAGTGCCTTCTAATAATAGGGGAGCAAAGAATAATGACTTTTTCCATTTGTCGGCCCTCATCTTCAATTTTTTCATTGAGTCCAGCAAGTAAGTTTTGAGTAAATTTAGGGTCGATAGAAAGTAAAGATCCTTGTTCTGTTTGAATAACGTGATTGGCCAACATCTCCTCTACATTTTTATCAAGTGTAAAAACAGAAATCTCTCCTCCTGTTCCCTTGACGCTCTCTGTAATTGTTCGATAGAGAGTTTGACGAACATATTCAGTTAGTTGCTCACTGTCTTTTGTCTTTGTTCCAAATTCAGAGAGAGATTCGAGAATAGAGCGAAGATCTCTAATAGATATTCCTTCCTTGAGAAGATTTTGTAGAACTTTAAGAACCGTACCAAGAGGAAGAATATCGGGAATAAGGTCGGTGACAACTTTAGGATATTTTTCCTTGTAAGTTTCAAGAATCGTAGAAAGCTCTTGCCTACCGAGAAGCTCATGAAGATTATTTTTAATAACTTCTGTCAAGTGAGTGGTGATAATAGTAGAAAGATCAACGACTGTATGACCATTATATTGGGCCTGTTCTTTATTTTCAGAGGAAATCCACATAGCAGGAAGACCAAAGACTGGCTCTGTTGTATCAATTCCGTCAATTTTTTCAATGGCCGTTCCGGAGTCCATTGCTAAAAAGTGATCAGGCATTAATTCCCCTTTTGCTACTTCCATTCCCTTGATTTTGATAGAGTAACTTCCAGGTCTCAATTCTAAATTATCTTTGATGCGAACAGAGGGAACAATAATTCCCCAATCAAGAGCAAATTGTTTTCGAATATGAGTAAGTCGTTGAAGAAGATCACCATTTTGTTCTGAGTCAACCAAGGAAACAAGACCATAGCCAATCTCTAGCTCTACGGCCTCAACAGGAAGTAAATCTTGAAGGTTTTCTGAGGTTGCTTTCTTCTCTTGAACTTCAATAGTTTTTTTATCACTCTCTTTTGCGGCCTTCGCAGTTTCAATTTTTTTCGCTAAATAAACGAGAAACAAACCTACCGTGATAAAAGGGAGTTTGGGGAGATTGGGAATAGCAGCAAAGAAAAGAAGAATAACTCCAGACCAGTGGATGGCCTTGGGGTGAATTTGAAATTGTTCAGTGAACTGATGGCCAAGAGAATAGTCGGTAGTATTTCTTGTAATAATAATACCAGCAGCAGTAGAAATAATAATAGAAGGTATTTGGGAGACCAGTCCATCTCCAACTGTGAGTAAAGTAAAAATTTTAACGGCCTCTTGGAAACTTAAATCATATTGGGCCACTCCAATAATAATTCCACCAACTATATTAATTGCTGTAATTAAAATCCCAGCAATAGCATCTCCACGAACAAACTTAGAAGAACCATCCATGGATCCATAAAAATCTGCTTCTTGTGCTACTTGCTCTCGTCTCTTTTTTGCCTGTTCTTCATTGATAAGACCAGCATTGAGATCAGCATCAATGGCCATTTGCTTTCCAGGCATAGCATCTAAGGTAAAGCGTGCTCCTACTTCGGCCACTCGACCAGCACCTTTTGTGATAACAATAAAGTTAATAACAACTAAAATAATAAAAATGATAATTCCTACAGCAAAGTTTCCACCTACCACAAAACTACCAAAGGATTTAATAATATCACCGGCAGCATTAAGTCCTTCTGACTGAGAACGCAGTAAAATATTTCTGGTACTGGCCACGTTGAGGGAGAGACGAAATAGCGTCATAAGAAGAAGGACGCTGGGAAAAGTAGAAAAATCGAGTGGTTTAATAGTATAAATGGCCAAAAGTAAAATAATAAAAGAGAGAGCAAAAGTAGAGGCCAGAAAAAGATCGAGGATAACAGGATGAATAGGGACGATCATCACCGTTAGGACAACAATAAGTCCTATGGCAATAATAAGATCATTTCCTTGTTTTAAAAGGCCTATTTTTTCAAAAAAATTCATAATGCCTTTTCTTTTTTCTTTAATTTATAAACAAAGGCCAATACTTCTGCCACTGCTTTGTAAAGAGAGCGAGGAACAGCTTTGTTTACTTTGACATGTTTATATAATGAACGGGCCAATGGGATATTTTCAACTATGGGAACTTTATGATCTCTTGCTATTTCTCTAATTCTTAAGGCCATAAAGTCAGCTCCTTTTGCAACGACAAGAGGGGCCAGCATAGATTCTTTGTTGTATTTTAACGCGATGCTTATATGGGTAGGGTTGCTGATGATAACATCTGATTCTTTCACCTGTTTCATCATTTTCTTATTTAAAATAGCATGTTGAATAGAGCGAATTCTTTGCTTGATTTCAGGGTTACCTTCTTTCTCTTTATATTCTTCTTTGGCCTGTTTCTTACTGAGAAGAAGTTTTTGATGATAAGAATATTTTTCCCAAGCAAAGTCAAAAACAACAATGAGAGAGTAGATAGAGAGAAGAGTATAAAAAAACTTCATGAAGTTTTGAGTTATAAAAGAAGGAATTTCCTCAAGCTCAAGAGAAAAAATAGTGATATTATCTAGGGCAATTTTTTTTAAGAAAAAATAGCTAACACTTCCTACTAAAATTAATTTTAAAATTGTTTTTATAAGTTCAACGATAATCTTCATGGAAAAATATCGCTTAATTCCCTTGAGAGGATTAACTTTAGAAAAATCGACATTTAAAACTTCAGGAGAAAAAAGAATACCTATTTGGCCCACCTGAATAAGAATGGAGAAAAAAACAGTAGATAAAAGAACAGGTCCACTAATTTTTAAAATAACCCAGAGAGATTGGGATATGATTTTCTCCATTGCTTCTTTCGTAAAAGATGTTTGACTATTTAAGAGAAAGATAAAATCAAAGAATTCTTTAATAACTTCGTAAGAATAAACCGTTGAAAAAAAAATTGTCGTAAGAGATGAAAGTAAAAGAAAAAAGCTGATAAGTTCTCGTGAGCTAGCAACCATTCCTTTGCGGCGAAATTCTTCAAGTCTTTGCAAAGAAGGTTCTTCTGTTTTTTCGGAGGAGTCGTCTTCTTCTTCCACTTTATTTTTCCTTTATGAGACCATGAGATACCAGTAACCAATCATTTCTATATAAAATTGATGAATAAAATAAATAATTTCATTGTTGTAGATAAAAAGGAGTATGAGTCCCATGATGATATTAATAGAAAAGCTAAGCATTAAAACATTTAACTGGGGAATGAGACGAGACATTATTCCCAAAACAATATTGGTGATAATATTAAGAGAAGCAATAGGAAGAGAAACGAGGAAAGTTGAAGATATAATTTTTTTTAAGAAAAAAAGATAAATATTATAATCATAAAAATTTGTGTTGAGTTTCATAAGAGAGAAGCTTGAAAAAGAATTATAAATTCCCTGAAAAATAGGATTCATCATTCCAGATGATAGAATAGAGAAAATAAGAAAATTATAAAGCAGTCTTTCAATAGGACCTGTTTGAGTAGCAAAGGTAGGATCAAAGAGTTTGATGGATCCAAGTCCAATAGTTTGGGCCATGATATTACCAGCACTTGTCGTAATATCGATAATAATTTTAATAAATAGGCCAAGCATAAGTCCTGTGATGGTGTAGTAAAAAAATAAGAGAAAATGATTGTGATAACCAATAAAAGAGAGATCATCTCTTATTTGCGAAGAAAGATGTGGGTAGAGGACATAGCTTACAATAAAAGTAAAGAGAATTTTTACTTGAATGGGTATTTCTGTTTGAGAGAAAATAGGTACTTGAAATAAAATAGTAAAAAAACGTGCAAAAATGCACATATAAACAATGACAAAGCTAAAGTCGTTGAGTTGAACTTGCAGCAATGTGATTATTCTCCTGCAACCCAATAAGGCATATTAATAAAAAGTTCACGCGTAAAGTTTAAAATCATATCTAACATCCATGGACCAAAAAACATGAGACAAAGACCAATGACGAGAATTTTGGGAATAAAAGTTAATGTTTGTTCATTGATTTGAGTAACGGCCTGAAAAAGAGAAACCATCAAACCAATAACCATACTACTAAGCAACATAGGCGCTCCAATAAGTGCCGTTATTTTTAGTGACTGAGAGGCCAAGTCCATTACCATTTCTTCTGTCATACAAACCTCCTTATTAATTTTTCACCTAAGGACCAAAAGATCTCAGGATAGATCCAGTGACAAGTTGCCATCCGTCGACGAGTATAAAAAGCAGGAGTTTGAAAGGCATTGAAATAACGACAGGAGGAAGCATCATCATCCCCATGGCCATTAAGACAGAAGCAATAATCATATCTAAAATGAGGAAAGGAATATAAAGAAGGAGTCCCATTTGAAATGATGTTTTTAACTCAGAGATAATAAAAGCAGGAACAACTGTAAGAGTGGGAACATCTTCTTTTGTCTGAGGATAACTGGTTCCTGTAATATCATAGAAGAGTTGAATATCTTGCTCTCGAGTATATTTAAACATAAACTCACGAAGAGATATTTCTGCTGTCTTTAGCGACTCAGTTGTACTTTGTTGATTATTCATAAAAGGAAGGAGTGCTTTTTGATAAATATCATTTCCTGTAGGGGCCATAACAAAAATAGAGAGAAAAAGGGCCAACCCAATAAGAAGTTGGTTGGGGGGTAAGTTTTGAACACCAATGGCCTGTCTTAAAAAAGAAAGAACGACAACAATCCTAGTGAAGCAAGTGCATAAAATTAAAATGGCCGGAGCAAGAGTTAAAATAGTAAAAAAGAGCATTAGCTCAATAGTATCAACGAGATTAACCCCACTACCAAAGTTAATAGCAAATCCAGGAAGTTGCATTTGTGATGCAGGATTGGTGGGATTTCCTGAAGCAGCAAAAAGAATTGTAGCAGGAGAAATATTAAGAAATGACCACAAGGCAATTTTTTTCATCACAATCTAACTCTCTTTTCTATTGCAAAGGTCTAAGGGCCTTTATTTTTTCTTTTAACTTCCCAGAGAAATATACTTTATCTTCAGGAGAAACTATGTTTTCTTTTTCATTTTTATTAATAAATTGATGAAGAATATTCATCTCTTCCAATGAATCTTCATCATTATTTTTTTTAAGTTTTATTTTATTTGTAGTTTTTTCGTCTTTTAATGAATCATCAACTCTTTCGTCAAAATTCTTGCCAAGTAAATCACTTTCAGATGTTTTTAATGCTTTTGTTACTTCGTCTATTTCAGAAATAAAGTTTATTCCTGCTTCGGTGTTGGCCAAAAGAAAAACTTGATTATTTACTTTAATAGTCAAAAGAGATCTTTTTGGTCCTAAATAGGTGTTGTCAATAATATTGACAAGTTTTTTACCACTTAAAAGAGAAAACTTATTTTTACCTAAAAATCCTTTCTTAAAGAGATAGAAAAGACCTGCGATAAGACTGATAACGAAAGTGAAAAAAAGGAGGAACTTTGTAATATAACTCGAGGTGATGTCATTTCTTTTAATAATTTTTTCTTTACTCTTATCTTCTTTCTTTATCTTTTTATAAAAGAGATCATTGGCCTTTTTAACTGCAACAACATTTTCATTTTTAATATTTTTTTCTTTTTTATCTTCTTCTGTAATATCACTATTCATTATTTTATTGAGATAGGCCTCATCTAGGGCCGTTTTTTCTTTTTTCTTTCCTTTTTCCGTGACTTCTTTTTTTTTATTTATTGTTTCTTCTTTAAGAAAAGTATTAACTTTAGGGATTTTTGAGACAGATGATATCTTTGGGAGATGAGAAAGAGCATTTTTAGGAAAAGAAATAATGATTTTCTTTAGCTCAAGGAAGATGTTAATATTGTTTTTTATTTTTTCTACATTAAAGGGAAGCATTACCTGAAGAGAAGATTGGTTTAAATCCTCCTTTGATAAGATTGAAATTTCTTCGTTGTTTTCAGTGAAAAACTTCTTCGTGACAGGGTTGTTGAAAAACATACTTTTATTTTTTTCAAATGTCAGTTCCATCGTGTTGGACTGAAAAGAAAAATCAGGAAGATCTTGAATTTTATCACTAAGTTCAATGATAAGTCTTAGATCATCTTTTTCCACAAAAGAGATATTTGTGATTTTCTTGTTGGCCATCACATTAAAGCTTAAGTTAAATATCATCATCAAAAAAAGAAGACATCCTTTTAATCTTTGACCTTTGCTTTCTTTTCTTTTTTTTATTTCCATCTTTTCATTCCCACTGTTTTTACTATTGTTTTAATGTCTCAATTCTCTCTATTGGACTAACAATATCTGTAATACGTATTCCAAACTTCTCATTGATAACAACAACTTCTCCGCGAGCAATAAGTTTTCCATTAACTAAAATTTCAAGAGGTTCTCCTGAAACTTTATTAAGCTCTAGAACGGATCCTTGGCCTAATTGAAGTAAATCTCTAATCATAACTTTGGTTCGGCCAAGCTCCACGACAACCTTAAGAGAGATATCGAGAATAAAATCTAAGTTTTGAATTTTGAGTTTATTAAGGGACTCATCTCCGGCCTTAATCGTGCTAAGAATGTCATTGAGTTTTCCTGTGGGAGATGAGGCAGAAACTTGCCCCATGGCCGCCGCCATTTCATCTTCAAGATCTTGAGATGCTCCTTCATCGATACCTTCTGCACCGGCCTGAATTTCATCACCAGAACTTTCAGGAACTTCACCTTCTTTATTTTCTTCTTCACCCTCAGGAGTTGTGTTCTCATCGCTCATGATTAATCTGCCTTCTTAGTTATTTGAATAGCGCGGGATCCTTTATAGACACCCATTAAACATTTAAATTTTTTAATATCTTCAATTTCCATGGAGACATCACCGGCAGCATCTTGATCGAGAGGAATAATATCTCCTACTCCTAAGTTGAGAAGATCGCCCACCGTAATCTCAGATTCTCCTAGTTTTACAATAACTTCTGCTTTGATTTGTTTGAGATGCTCATTCATGGAACTAGTCCAGATGGTATCTGTCATGTCATTATCTGTTTGAAAACTAGAGCTGAGTTTGTGCTTGATGGGTTCGATTGTTGAATAGGGAATTACAATCATCACAGTGCCCGAAGCACTTTCAAACTCAATTTCAAAGGTTGTTGCGATAATAACGTCTGACGGTGGAACCACCCCAACAAATTGTGGGTTAATTTCTGTTCTCATCCATTGAGCATCAATTTTATGAATAGGCGACCATGCTTCTTCTAAGTCAGCGATGGCCATATCCATTACTTTTCTCATAAAAGAAAGTTCTATCTGAGTGAATTCTTTTCCCTCAATTTTTGTATAAGGACGATCTGTTCCACCAAAATAGGAATCAATAATGGCATAGGCCAGCTTTGATTCAAAGACGATAAGGGCAGGCCCTCGAAGTTCATTAAAACGCATAATGCACATACAAGAAGGAATAGGGAGAGTGTTAACAAATTCACCAAATTTCAAAAGATCTGTCGAGATCATCGAGATAGTTGAAATTTTTCTTAGAGAATTAGAGAGAGAAACTCGAAAGGTTCGAATAAATCTTTCATAAATGATTTCCAGGATAGGCATTCGACCACGAATAACTCTATCTTGATTGGTGAGATCATAATTTTGGACATTATCCTGACCTTCATCACCACCATCTTCGCCAGCACCATCATCACCATCATCATTAACGGCGTTTAAAAGCGCATCTACTTCATCCTGACTTAATACTTGGGCCATGGGTGTCCCTCCTAGACACGAGACTTAGGTATATTGCTACAATGAATCTATTTAATTTGAAAACTTACATAATAGACATCAATGACAGCACCATTAATCATAAATGAATTGATGGCCGACTTGATTTCTTCTTTTAAGTAAATTCTTCCTTCCTTTTGTAGTAAATCCTCTGGTCTTTTTGCATTTAAGATTCCAATAATGGTATCTCTTATTTGTGGTTTTCTCGTGTTAATTTCTTCTTCATTGCTTTCACTATTAAATTTTAAAACAGGGGTGATGCTTACATAGCGTCTTGGACCGTCTCCTTGTGACATATTGGCGACAAATCCTTCTAAGGGAAGCATGGGGCCTTCTTCTTCTTGCTTACTTACAGAAGATAGATCTTTTTCTCCCTCAACTTTTTGCATTTGGGCCTTAACAACATCTTCTAGAGAGGGTTGCGCCATTTCTTGTTGATTTTTTTGAAATTGCATAAAAGCAATACCACCTAAACCAAGGGCGTTTATAAGAAGCATTATATGAATAAAGGGATTTTTTTTCTGTGTATCAGGAGAGCTTTGCTCAACAACATTATTTTCTTCATCGGCCATGATTTATCCCCTCGTAAAAAGTAGAAGGAGTGTCAAAAAAAGGACACTTTCAACGTTTTTATTATACAGGGGGGAAAAATTTGCATAAAGGTAGTGAAAAAGAGAAACTTTTTTCCTCTTTACAAAAAAAAAAAGGGAAAATGTCAAAAAAAATGACACCTTCCCTTTAAAGAAAATGAAGAAAAAAAGTTAAAAATTAAAGATTAACTTTTCCTCTTTTTTGTAATTCATCAATTATTTGAACAAAATGCTCTGGCGGAAGAGCACCACTTACGGGCACGCCATTGAGAAGAAATCCTGGAGTTCCGCTAAAACCAAGTTTTTGTGCTTCTTGCATATCGGCCTGAATTTTATTTTTAATTTTTTCAGATTTTAGATCTGCCTGAAGTTTTTTCATATCTGCTCCTATGTCTTTGGCAACACTTTTGAAATAGTTTTCACCATTTTTTACTTTGCTTTGATTTTTAAAGAGCGTGTCGTGAAACTTCCATCCTTTATCCATTGATTGTATTTTAAGGGCCTCCATATACATGGCAGCAGTCATGGCATTAGGATGAAATTCAAGAGGAAGGTGTTTATAGACGAACTTGATCTTTCCTTCATATTTTTCCATTAATTTTACAACGGAGTCGTAGCCTCTTGAACAAAAAGGACATTCAAAATCAGAGAATTCCACCAGTGTGATGGGGGCATTTTTATCACCGCGAATATTGTCATTGTCAGTGATGCTAGGGACTTTAGGATTATCAAAAGACTCTTCAAGTTCTTTTTTTTCTTCTTCTGCTCTTCTTTGGGCCATTTGTGATTGAGCACTTTTAGCAATTTTTTGCAGGCTCTCCATGAATTCATAAGGTTTTTTCTCAAGGGCCTTAATGATAATTTCAGGATTATTTTCTAGAATACGGGCCACTTGTTCTTCAACTTTTTTATCATCACCAGCGCATGAGGCGAGGAGGGCCATAATGGCCAAATACTTGAAAGCAGACTTCATTTTTTTTCCTTTGTCTTTGTTGTTAAATAATTAAATTGTTCATTACTATAGACTAAAGTTTCTTACTTTTCTATTCTAAGTTTATTTTTGACGCGAAGCAATTAAGCTTTCCTCTTCACTTAAAAGATACTTGTGAATGCCGCTAGCTACTTTTTGGGCGTACTCTTTTTGAAAGCTTTTTTGGAGGATCTTTTTTTGATCGTTTTTGTTACTTAAAAAGGCCACTTCAAGAAGAATGGCCGGTCTCTTAGAGAGGAGTAAAACATAAAAAAGAGCAGATTTTATTCCACGGTTGAGGAGTCCTTTTAGAGGACCTCGCTTTTTATTTTCTTTGAGGTTGAGTTCTGCGTCAACAAAGGCGGCCAATCTTTTTGAATAAGGTGCCGTTTTTTGCAAAATAATATCGGCAATGACCATATCAATTTCTTTATCGTGCTCACCAAATTGCATATTCTCCAAACTCTCTAAGTGAGAAATGGCCTTATTGCTTTGAGAGTTAGCATAATAAATTTCATGACCCCGCGAGCTTTTTTTAGGAGAAGAGTTAAGATGAATAGAGATATAAATATCGGCATTTAACTTGTCGGCCATAAGGGCCCGTTCATCGAGTTTAATAAACTCATCTCTATTTCTCGTAAGATAGACTTGGTGCTGATAAAAAGAAAGTTGGTGTTTAATTTCTTTGGCCAGCTCTAAAACGAGGTCTTTTTCTCGTAGAAGACTCCCATCCTTCATTTTGTTTGTTGCCCCAACATCTTCTCCTCCATGACCTGGATCAAGTAGTATAATGGCGGCCCTTCCTTCTATCGTTAGGAGGAGAGAGAAAAGATAAAAAATGATTATTTTCATTTTCTTTTTGTTTCCTTTGTCAGTAAATTTTTTTTATTTCGTGGAGAGGGAAATAAAAACTTAAAATCTCCTCTGCCTTTATTCCCCTTTTGGCCATCTCCAAAGCACCTAATTGACAAAGACCTACTCCATGACCAAGTCCACTTCCCTGGAGAGTAATATTCTTTTTATCTGTTGCGATAATAGAAAAATTATTTGAAACAATTTTTTTGCGGCCTAGATGGCGCCGAAGGGATGATTTCTTGATGTGTTTTAACTCCCCCTTACTATAATAATAGAGATCTTCACTTGTGAGATTATCAGGGGGAAAGACAATGTTAGTGAGATTTGGTTCGGTGGTTTTTTTTATGATTCTTCTTACTTCATTGATGCTAACTTTACTCTCCCATTTTTTCTTACCGTGATTATGGCAATAAGGACAAATAACAGATGCTTGACCGGGGACACGATTCCCCCAAATATTTTCGGCCAGATGAGTTTTTCCTCCACATTTTGCAGAGTAGAATACAGGAGCAAGTTGTTGGTTTTTTTTAAGGACGAGAACTTCACCTTGAGTTTCTCTTGCAGCTTTTACGGTTCGCAGTGTTTCATCGAGAAGATGCCCCGTTACTTGATGAATTTCAGAATTTAAAAGATGATAGGGTTTTTCGCTAGATTCATTTTCCCTCATTTTAATGACAGCGTAAGTTCTTGCGGCAATGGCCTGGGCCTTGAGAGATTCAATAGGCCAGACGGCATTCATTTCTTTGGCCAAAAGAGAGCTAATATAATTTTCCAAGGAGACGCGGTGGATAAGAGAGCAACCTTTTTTATTTTTTTCTACAGCAAGATTAAAATCTCCTCGATAGAGATTCTTATTCCACGTAAGAACTTGAGTGGGGGAATTGATAGAGGCCACCAGCAATGATCCATCCAGGGAAAGATTTTTATGACTATGGCAATTAAAGCGAAGCGTTTTTCTTCCACTATGTACTCTCTCTTTTTCTTCAGGAAAGAAAATTTTTCGCTCTAAATCAATACCTGTAATGTCTACTACTTTAAGTTTGTCAGCTATTTTTACATTGAGAACAGGAGACGAAGGGAGTGAAGCACTAGCAAAAAAGAAAGGAAAAAATAAGATTAAGAGAGTGAAATAGATAAGCATTTTCCTTCCTGGAATAAACTATCGAGTCCGTCTCTTTTTATTTTGGCCTATGTCAAAATAAATTCAAGCTTTAAAATCATGATTAATAACTTTCTTTAAATCCTCCCAGGCCGTTCGTTTCATATTTGGGTTAACTTGAAGATAGTCAAGGGAAAAGATGGGAACAATGGTGACTTTCATTTCTTCTTTTTTGTAGCGAAGCTTTTCTTCAAGAAATTCACCATGAATAGAAGCAAGTCTTTCTTTTTTTTGCCTTAAATTCTCCGTTGCATAAGAGCCAAAAGTGATAATAACAGAAGGTTTCAGGAGAAAAATCCAGCGCAGAAGAAAGTCTCGGCACTGACTGGCAAAATCAATTTTTACTTTTTCATTAGGGCAAGGACATTGAAAGGAAAAGAGGTGGTGGTATTGGTCTTCTTCTAAATTCATGGCCTTCACCATTTTTTTTAAGATCATCTCTCTTTCGCCACTAAGAGGTTTTTTGCTTTTAAACTCTTCTTCTTCTTTTGGGTAATCAGAAATAAAGAGAATAAAAGGATGTTTTATCTGAGGCATTGTGTAGGGAGTAAAAACAGCGGGGAAGTTACTTTTCTCTTGGAAACATTTATTGCAATTTTGAATTTCCGTGTTGAGGATTTCTATTTGCTGTCGTCCTTCGTATATTTTATTTTCTTCTAATATCTCTTTTTTTTCTCTCTCGTCTTCTCTCTCTTTGGCCTCTTTAATCCACTGAAGGTCGTGTGTTTCTTTTCTTTGGGCGAGAATATTTTTCGTCCAAGGGTGCTCATGGGATAAATCAAAAATAGACTCTAAATATGTTTTACTCATAGAAATTCTTTTTAAGAGAGGAAGGTTAGTTAAAGTTTATTTTTCTCTCTTACAGGAAAAATTGACCTTTATAAAGCAGCTATATTAGACAGGATTTAGGCCTTTTCTTTCTTTCGTCGAGAGGCAGGTGGAATCAAACATCTGGAGGTCCTGCCCAATGGATAGTAGTGATGAGAACTGTACGAAAGACATAGTTTTTTACAGTTTAAAAGACAGAATACTAGAGAAAATTGAAGATTGTGAGGTATGCAAGGCAAAAATGGTCTTTGGGCATCTTCCAGACTATCGCAGTCTTATTATTCAAGAAAATGCGAGATGTCTTGAATGCGGGTATACACGTAAAAAATTTCTTTTCTTTATCAACTAAAGAATCGTTTTTTTTCTCTTTTATGATGTAAAACGCGGCAAAATCGGTGTGCTTCGTTGCGCATCTGAGTGAGGAGGCGATAGAGAGCACTTCCTTTGCGAAGAGGATAACTTCCTTTTGCTCCAGGAATAATAAGTCTTTCTCCTTTTTCAGGAGCATTTTTTTCTTTAGCGATGCCAATAACAGGAATGTTGAGATTATTTTCCTGAAGTACTTGCTGTGCAACAGAGACTTGCCCTTTTCCTCCATCAACGACATAAAGATCAGGAAAGTTGGCAAGTGCAATACTTTTTTCTAAGGCCTGCTTTATAAAGTCAAAGTCATTATTTTTTTTCTCAGGACTCTCTAAATTAAAAAAGCGGTATTCTTCTTTTTGAGGAAGGCCATTTTTAAAACGAACAGCACTTCCTGTGGGAGAGTCACCTTGGAGGACGGCCGTATCAAGGCAGTCAATAAGAAGGGGAATCTCTGAAAGGTTGATAAGGGTTTGGAGCTCAAAAAGAGCTTCTTCAGGGCCATGTTGTCCGCGCATACGAAAACGATAATCTTGATTTTCTTTGGCCACATCTTTTACGAAGAGAAGCATTTTTTGTAGAGTTTTATGTTTGCTTTGTTTTTGTATTGTCATGTGAAAGTGATGAGAGAGGACATTCAGGAGATTCTTTTGTCTCTCGGGATGAAAAGGAGAAAGGAGTATGTCAGGAGCACTGTTTTTTTGATAGAGATAGTACTCTAGCAAAAGAGAGATAACTTGCTCTTCGATTTCTTTTTCACCGTAAAAAGTTTTTTTTGAAAAATAGTTGCCATACTGACCAACGAGCTTTCCATCTTGTAGATGATAGAGAGCAAAGTCGACGGCCTTATCAGATTCGTTATAGTGGACAAGGTCAATACTTCCTTTAAGGGTTAGAGAAGATATTTCGGCAAATTGTTGTTCATCTCTTTGAGTAAATCCTTCAAGGACTTCAATGGCATCGCGAAAAAAAGCGGCCCTTTCAAACTCTTCTTTATCGGCCATAAGATTCATTTGATTTTTTAATTCAGCAATTTCATTTTTACCTTTCTTGAGAAGAATTGATTTAACCTTCTTGATTTTTTCTTCGTAGGAATTAACCTCGATAAGATCAACACAGGGAGCAGAGCATTGCTGTATTTGATGTAAGAGACAGGCCGTTTTTCTTTGTTTAAATTCTCTCAAGGTGCATTGACGGAGTTCTAAAATTTTATTGAGATAGTCGATGACTTCTCCAATATTATCTTGCTGAGTATAAGGCCCAAAAACAAGGCGATGCTTATGGCGGGATGGTCGTCTCATAAAGAGAAGTCGAGGAAAATCATTGTCGCAATCAATGACAGCATAAGGATAAGAGCTGTCGTCTTTGAGACGAATATTATATTTAGGGAGGTGTTTTTTTATAAGGGTATTCTCAAGAAGATAGGCCTCGCTTTCATTTTGAGTGAGGATAAATTCAAAAGATTGAATGTGAGAGACGAGATGCATCGTCTTATTTTCTTTAGTACTTTGATTGAAATAACTAGAAACTCTATTTTTTAAATTTTTGGCCTTACCAATATAAATGATTTTCTCTTGGTGATTTTTCATCAAGTAACAACCAGAGAGCTCAGGGAGTCTTTGAGCTTCTTCGAGGAGTTTTTCAATAGTTTTCATCTATTTGTCAATCCTTGTCATTAGAGGTATAAGTAGAGTTCTGCACTAAGCAGTAATAGAAGGTAAAAAAATGACTGAATCCATTAAAGTTGGCGGTGATATCATCTCTTTTTGCAGTCGCTGTCAACTGAGCTTGGCCCATATTTTAGTATCTCTGGGACCAGACTCTCTGCCAGCAAAGGTGATTTGTAAAACATGCAAAGCTGAACATCGCCACAAGGTCGCCAAAAAGGCCAGTGTGAAAAAAGCGAAAACAGCGCGCAAGAGCAAGGGAACGACTTCTGCTCGCAAGTTAAAGAAAGAAGAAAGCGTTCAGATGAATCTCGAGCGTTGGACTCGTCTTGTGTCAGAGAAAACTCCTATTAAATATAGTGTCCGTACACTTTTCAAGCAGAGCGATGTTGTGGATCACTCTTCTTTTGGTATTGGATTAGTGGAGTCATTGATGGAAGATGATAAAATTAATGTCTTGTTTCGTACTGAAAGCAAAGTCCTCGTTCACAATAAATAGCAAAAGAAAATGAGTAGTTGGATTATTCTTGGCAGCTCTCTTCTTTTTCTTGTTTACCTTGCCTATGCTGTTAAAAATGAATTTCGCCACTTTTTAGAGGATTCCTCAAGAATTTCTTTGGGCCCTCTCGCAATATTTATCCCTCGGTGGTGGAAAATAGAAGAAAAGACTGCTTGGGAGGTTTCTTTTAGACAGAAGAATGTCAGAGACTGGAAGTGTTTTTTTTGCCGAAAGAAAAAAGATATTTCCTGTTTAGATTTTCCTCATCTTGTTTTTGACGAAGCTCCCATCAATCCTCTTCCTCCTCATTTTTTTTCTGCTCCCGAAATGGATAAAATAATTAAACAGGCCTTTCGCCGAGAGGGGACTTGCACAGAGCTTGAGGAAATGGAGAGGCGTTATATTGATAGTTTTTTTATTGAATTGACGTCGGGAGAGACATTTTACTTTTATACTGAGTGCGGCGTTCTTTCGGGAATGCGTGATGGCCCTTACTTTGAAGAGGCCATAAAGAAAGGTAAAAATGAAATTGCTGAATTAAAAAATCAAATGAATC